>SKEA01000056.1_pt1 | contig 113196 bp, 128 predicted proteins | sample 4826601 | NCBI WGS metagenome assembly SKEA01 (sample SAMN11008821, study PRJNA524170) | human gut metagenome | biome: Human fecal sample; material: Feces; isolation source: fecal sample from pouch patient p13, p53 | host: Homo sapiens | place: Israel: Tel-Aviv | collected 2016-07-06 | reverse complement strand
GGCTATCCCTATTTTGATATCCGGCTATATCGCAATTCTGTGATAGCATTATCCGGATAGCGTATCATACGGCTATATACAAATATGGCTACACTATAATTCATGGTTGTGATGGAGATGGCTTTTCCCATCCGGTAACAGACCATGATGCCACGAGGAAAAAAGCGACAGCCGCAGAGAAAAAACGGATGGCAAGAACCATTATGGAATCTGGTAAATAGAAAATCCGGTACATGCGAATTCAGGCGATCATCCCGGATGGTAACCTGTCAAAGAGGCTTTTGAGACATTTGAAATACCGATAATAAAAAAAACGAGATCAAGTATTTTGGCGGATGGCGGCAGGATTGCCGCCTCCGGCTCTTCCGAGTTTGTACGCGTCCTGCGTGAGGGCAGCTGGTTTGACAGCGGGTGCACCGACGGGGAGTACATGGTGAATTTCTCCGGGCGGTACAGGGAACTGCACGGGGTGACGGTGAGGACCGATACGCCGGAGCATTTCATGGACAACCTGAAAAAGTACGGTTACATCAAGGGCTGAACAGTCCGTTCCTTTATTATTACACTCCCTGCCGGTTTGGGGTCGCTTCACTTCCGGTGGGGATTTTTCTTTTTTCATCGCCGTGACGCACCCGTCCTTCAGGTTTTCCAAAGGGGGTCGTGAAAACCGACCGGCTACGGAGTATTTTTCCCGCGCCATATGACAAAAACCGACTATCCATGACTATTCCTGCCAGTGTACCGGTCGCGCTTGCCTCTCATGGTTTCTTCCCTTATATTCGCACTGACATTTAAACAAGTTGAAATTATGGAAATATGCTACATCGAGGCCGGTGTCCTTGAGAGGATGCTGGCACGCGCCGAGAACCTGTCCGCACATGTGGACAGATTGTATGAGAGAAACCGCCGTAAGGAACCCGGAGAGTGACTGGATGGCCAGGATGTCTGCCTGCGCCTTGACATCTCGCCGCGTACCCTGCAGACCCTCCGTGATACCGGACGGCTGGCGTTCACCCGCCTCCAGCGCAAGTTCTATTACAAGCCCGAAGACGTGGAGAGGCTGATGACCTACGTCGGCATCAGACGCAAGGAGAAGGCTGTGAGAGAGGGAAGAAAGAACGGAAACCTTTAAAGAGCGGAAGAGATGGAAGGCATTATCGACAAGGAGAACGAACGTGCCCGCAGGTTCTTTGCCCTGCTGGACAACATGGAGAAAAAAGTGGAACGTCTTGCCCGTGACAACCGTCCTCCCTTCAACGGGGAACGGTTCCTGACCGACAGGGAGCTTTCCGGGACGTTGAAGATCAGCCGCAGGTGCCTGCAGGATTACAGGGACCAAGGACGGATTCCCTATATCCAGCTTGGCGGGAAGATCCTGTACAGGCAGTCGGACATCGAGAGGCTGTTGGAGGAGAACTATCACGCAGCATTGGTATAATATCGTATTCAAGTTTAAGGATTGCCGCCGGAATCGTAAATACAATTCCGGCGGCAGTTTTTATTTAGCCTGCGGCTTCCTTGCCGGCCGCAGGCTTTCTTCTTTCCATCAGCCGGTCCATGTCCGAGGATATCTTCCGGTCGGTGACCTGGGCGTAGACCTGCGTGCTGTCGATATTCGTATGGCCCATCATCCTGGCGATGCTCTCTATCGGAATGCCCGCGGTCAGTGTCAGGGTCCCGAACGAATGCCGGGCCATGTGGTAGGACAGGTTCTCTTTCATGCCTAATGCCACGCCCATTCCATGTACCTCGTACCAGAGGACATCGCGGACCGGCAGCGGGAATACCGGCCTGTCGTCATCCGTGGTGTTGTAAAGATCCAGTATCTGTCCGGCTATGGGATGCAGCGGGATGAACGCCTCCACGTCCGTTTTGGCGCGGCGGATGCGGATATACCTTCTTCCTTCCGAGGTCGTTCCGATGTGACGGGGATGGAGAGCCCTCGTATCCGCGTAGGCCAGACCGGTCAGCGAGGAGAAGATGAACGTCCTGCGCGCCAGCTCCATCATCGGGTCGGGCAGCGGGGTTTCCATCATCCGCTTCAGTTCACTGCGGCTGATATGCCTTAGTTTAGGCGCTTCTTTCCTCTCGTATGCCACGTCCTCTATTGGATTGGCTCTTAGTACTTCCCGGTCCACGGCGATGTAGATGAGCCGGTTGAGCCAGCACAGGCAGTGGTTCACGTGTCCGTTCCTGTGTCCCAGCTCTTTCTTGAGAAAGACCTTGAACGATTCGGCGAACTCTTCGGTGATGTCCGAAAAGGCGATGTCCTTCATCCCGCGGGATTCGATGAACTGCCTGAGGTTAAGCTGCGTGGTCTTCGACTGGCGGTAGGTGGAGGTGGAATTGATCTCCTTGGAGCGGACCCTGAGCCGTTCGCGTTCCACCTCTCCGGCCTGCAGGAGGTATTCCGGCACGGAATTGGCACCGGATACGGTGGTCTTGAGCAGCTCGGCCGTGACCACTCCCTGGTTCCTCAGCAGGTTCCCGTACGCCTCTTCCAGCCGGTCTCGGAAGGCGGCAAGGCGGTTGTTCTCCCTGGCTGTTTTGATTTCACACTTCTTGCTGTCCCAGTCTCCGGGTTTGCAATAGATGCCTGTCGTGACAGCCGATTTCTTTCCGTCGATGCTGATCCGGCAGAGGACGGCGGTCGTGCCGTCCGATTTTACCTTGTTACGGTTGATGTAGAATAAAAGCCTGAATGTACTGCGCATGATAATGATTGTTTAATTGTTTAATTGTTTAAGGATTAAAGAATAAGTTTCAAATCGCGGGTCGCCTCGACGAACCTGTCCATGTCCTCGAACAGTCGCTTCGGAGTTACACGGGCATATATCTGGGTGGTCTTTATGTTGGAGTGTCCCAGCATTTTACTGATGGTCTCGATCGGCACTCCCTCCTCGAGCGTGACCAATGAGGCGAAAGAATGCCTTCCCATGTGGTAGACAAGGTCCTGGCTCAGCCCCGCCATCAGGCGCAGGGATTTCATGTTGGCCCTGAGCGTATGGTAGTCCTGCGGCGGGAAGAGGGTGATGCGGGTATCGTCACGATACTTCCCGATCAACGCGAGTGCTTCCGGCAGCAACTTGACGCGTCCGAGGTAGTCGGTCTTCTTCCGCCGGTATTTCAGCCAGAGGCTGCCCTCGTCATCCCGGAAGAGGTTCTCCCGGGTGATGCTTACCGCATCGGCATAGGCGGTGCCGGTGTAACAGGCGAAGAGGAAGAGGTCCCGGGTGATGACATGTGACCTGCGTTTTTCCGGTATCTCCAGATCACGCAGCTTCTCGAAATTCTCCCGGCTGAGTGCTTTCGGTGTTGTCTCTTTCTGCTTGGGCAGCTTGAAGTGGCAGAAATGGTATTTCTCCGAGTGCCCCTCCTTGTAGGCGATGCGGCAGATCTTCTTCAGGATGGACAGGTAATGGCGCACCGTCTCCATCGCCAGTCTCTTCTTTTCCAGGCAGAAATCCTGATAGTCACGGATGAACTGCTCGTTGAGCTGTCCGAAGGCGAGGTCCGAGACCTTGAATTCCGTTTTGATGAATTCGGCAAGGGTGCGCTGGGTGTACACGTAGGTCGACATTGTCGTCGGCGCACGGTCCACGCCGACACGGGCCTTCATCTCCTCGTTGTGCCGGTCGAGAAGTTTGAGCAGGGTCATCTGCATGCCCGCATTACCCTGGAACATGTCCCTGACCGCGGCGGCATCGAAATCCTTTTTCCTTTCCATGAGGGAATTGAAGGCCGAGTGTACGGCAAGCAGCAGCCTCTCTATTTTTTCATTGGTCTCCACCGCTTCCCGGCTCTTGCCATTCAATCGGCTCTCACGCGCGTTCCATAGTCCGGGGGTACAGGAGAGCTTGCAGCTGAACTGCGCCATCGTGCGGTTGAGGGTGATCCGTCCCATGATCGGGGCCTTGCCGGTCTTGTCCGGCTCGCTCTTTTTCAGGTAGAGCAGCACCTTGAATTTTTCCACTTTCATAACGCTCTTTTTTAGGTTGTAAAAATACTCCTTTGAAAAGCGTCCTTTGGCATGCAAAACATTGATAAACAGTGAATACAAATCCGCTTTGTTCCTATCGGTAAAAATTCGGTTACCTGCCGTTGTTTCCGAAACAGGCGGCTAACAGTCTGGTAACTGAAACGTCGCAATATTTTGTTTTCTTTTGCAGGTCTGTCTGTTCTGCAAATCTTGCAAAATGCTTAATTATAAACGTTTTACGTTTAATTATCGTCATTCTGTTTTTTATTGCATTTCTAAATATTACTTATGTGGCAAGACATACTTTCGGAACGACTGTCACGCTGGCAAACAATGTCGCTTTGCAGAATGTGTCAAAGATGCTTGGACACTCTTCCACACGTATGACCCAGCACTACGCACGTGTATTGGACCACAATATCATGGAGGACATGCAGGGCGTGGCAAAACTGATTTTTACTTGAATATCTGCGATGGTTTTGCCTCAAAATAGAAGAATGAGGCAGTCCTGTTTGCGATTTGCAAGTTAGATTATAAGAATCCCCTTTTTATTCCCGTTCTTTTAATAGAAAAGGGAAAAACAAGGGGATGTTCTTTGGGGAGGTTGGAGTCAACTGGGATTTTCATTTCTGAAATCTCATGGTGAAGCCGCCTCTTTTTCGTAACATACGGTTTGACCGGTATTCAAACAGGTATTGAATGGCATGAAAATGCTTCCTTCCGATTTTCGGCAAGCAGTTTCTCTATATCGCTTTCCCGATAGAGAATTTTCCCGCCAATTTGGTAATAAGGAATTTTTCCGCAGTTTCTGTATTCCAGCAAGGTGCGCTTGGTCAGCTTGAGCATGTCTGCGAGTTTCGTATCCGTAATGTAGCGCTCTCCATTCAGTGGAGGGGCATAACTTGATTTTACCGCATCGACAAGTGCCGACACTCTTTTCATCTCGTCAAAAAAACGGAGGACTTCCTTGTCTGTCCGGGTAATGATTTCTCCCATGATTTATTTTTTCTTTTGTGCGATTTTCAATAATGAGACGACATCCTGTTTGCGATAAAGGGTCTTCTTGTCTATCCGGGTAAAGGATAGCGTACCGCTGCTTCTTAGGTGTTGCAGGGTACGGGAAGATATGCCGAGTATCCCGCAGACCTCCCGGCATCCGAGCCATTCTTCAGGTTCTTTTGCCTGGCATGTGTCCTGGAGTTCTTCCAGTTTGTCTTTGAGGGAATTCCATGCGGACATCATTTCCTTGAATGTTCCGGCTTCAATGTTCACAATTTCCATAAGCTGTTTCTTTTTGGGGTGGGACAAAATAATAGCGTTTTCCGACAAGCGTGGCATTACTGAAGGCTTCCATCCGGTTTTCCTCCAGAATCCGTATGATGTCGCTTTCCTTATATAATATCCTTCCTCCGAATTTGTAGAAAGGTAGTTTGCCGTTGGTCCGATGCTCTATCAGGGTGCGTTGCGTGACCTTGAGCAGTCCGGACAGTTCGGCTTCCGTGAGGTAGCGCTCCCCGTTGAGGACGGGACGGTACTTCTTCCTGTCTTTTTCCCATAGGGAGGCGAGGTATTCCAGATGCCGGAAGTAACGGATGACTTCGGGGCTCTCGCCGTTGAGCAGTGTGTGTGCCATACTTATACGTTTTTCTGTTTCTTTAATTCCAGTTCCATGAATTTCCGGATGTCTTCCCCCCTATAGTATATTTTACGGTCAATCCTACTGTAGGCGACAGCCCCGCTTCTGCGTAGGGAAAGCAGCTTGGAGGGGGAGATTTTCAACAGTTGGCACACATCCTGATTGTCCAGCCATCCTTCCAGCCCGTCTCCTTGAACCGTCTTGTTTTCACTCTGCAACTTGCAGACCAGTTTCTCCAATGCCGCACTCATTCTTCCGAATGTTCCGGCTTCAATGTTCACGACTTCCATAAACTTTTCTTTTGTTTGCTGTAAAAGTAGTAAAAGGAAGCCCTCTTTTCCAAAGGATTGGACACAGGTGGCATCACATTGCATCAGATGTCAGTGAAAAATGACGAAAAGTGGTTGGCATTCAGTAGAAAGAAGTGTGCACCTTACCGATTGAAAGTCCTAAAATCATTATTTTGGTAACGGATTGTCCCCGGATTTTCCGCCATTGCCCACCGGAAACGCAGGAAATGGATCACGTGGAAACTGTACCATGCCAGTTTTAGGTCTGCATGTTTTTTAACTTTCCTCATTATGGTTTTGACCTGGATTATGGAATGGGCGGAAACACTGTTCCAATATGCGCTGACCGAATTCGGTTTGGGAAGGTGCCGTGGTGTAAATCGGAATTGTAAATAAAAGGTGTAAACGGGATTGTAAACCGTTTACAATTCCAATTTACACCTTTTTGGAGCAGTCACCAAATAGTAATCTGATATTTCATTGATTTTCAATCTGTTTTTATTTTTCATTCCAACATACTCTTTTCTGGCATTGTTTTTTCATCTTATAAAACATATACTCTTCCTGTGCGCACAAAGGGGTATGAGTCATTCACTGTAAAAATGAAACAATTATGCCATACATAGAAAATGAAATACTGGAAAGGCTGATCACTACCATGGTGGAGGGATTTGCCCGCGTGGAAAAGAAACTGGATCATATGAACCGTCTGAAGGAGTGTCTGGACGGTGACAGGTTTCTGGACAATGTGGACCTTGCCGAACTGCTCGGCGTGTCGCAACGCACACTTGCCCGTTACCGTGAGAGAGGAATCATCCGCTATTATTGCATGAACGAGAACGGGAAGAACCTGTACCTTGCCTCCGAGATACGGGACTTCCTCAGACAGAAAGGAAAAGAAAAGGTTTGAGACGGCATGGCGTATGTACCGGCGAACCGGTTTCGGTTGTTCCGTATATTATTGTATACTGTCCGCTCCGAAACAGACAGGATGTTCCGGTCCTATACCCTTTCCGATTGAAGGCTTCCGCTTCTGTCGGATGTGAAAAAGAGCCGTATCATTACTCATGAAGTTCCAGTACGGGTTCTGTACGGCTCTTTCTGTTTTGGGATCATACGGGTATGGGGACAAGCCGCAGGGTTTCCATATTCAGGTAGGCTCCCCGGTAGGGTGTCCTTCCCTCACGTATCATTTTCCAGAGTATTTCGCAACCTGCCTGCGCGAGCATGGAGTTGATGAACAGGTCCTGTTTGTGCAGGGCTTCCGTAAGCGAGCAGCTCGGTCCGGAATCCGTGTCGCGGATCATGGAATAGCTGACTTCTTCGGTGATGACGTTCATTTTGGGTATGGCGATGAACTCCTTTGATGCAGGCTGGGCTATCCTGTTGCGTACGGTTCCTATAAGTACCTGCCCGGTGAACTGTGCGTTGCCGAAATCCATCCAGTAGAACGGGGTTGCATGGTCAGGCGGGGTGTCCTTCCGGCAGCTTTTCAGGAAGCGCCACAGGTCAAGACGTGAACGGATGTTGTCCGTGCAGGTGATGACGATGTTTGCCGTATGGTCTTTGCCTTCCTTTCCGGTCTTGCGTACCGGATAACGGCGGTCCTCCGCCACCCATGTGCTGCCGAAGAAACGGTTGATGCGTGTGACCAGCGCCACCGCCTTGTTCAGCCCGATTTCGGATTCGGAGAAGAGTTGCCGCCCGATATTCGCTTCGGAAACGGTATCGGGGTCAAAAACGGTAACGTGCAGTCCCGGATGTCCGAGGGCCCGTAGTGCCATGTCCATGCGTGCCAGGTTGGTGGCCACCTGTGAGCCGGTGCCTCCCGCCCCGATGATGTGCACACTCACGGGATGGTGCGGGGAAAGCAGGTAATTGTCGGTATAATGTATCTTTTTCATGCCAGTAAGTCTTTTAGCCGTTTTTCAGAAAGTAGGAGCTCGTTTTCGTCGAAAGGATTGTTCCGGGCTTTTTCCGTGACGAGGACGAGATTGCTTCTTGTGGGGTTTCCCCCACCGCCCAGATGGGAGAACTCGCTCATCCAGAAACGTTTCTCCCAGTATTCCAGCCACCGGTCGAACGTGGGGGCTTCCGGTATCTGCAACGAGGCGTTCCCCAGACATACGCTGCCGCTTGTGGCATTAACATTGAAATAGGGCGCCTTGCATAGCCTGTCATCCATACCGGGTCTCTCCCCCTTGAAGGCGAAGACGTTCAGTCCCCCTCTTTCCACCACGTAGATGATTCCCGGCAGGTTGAACTCCCCGTTTTCAATGTTCAGACCTTTCGTGAAGTACATGCGCCGTCTTCCCGGCGGATTGTACCAGACGTATTTCTCATGCCCCCTGCGGGTGTCGCACCAGAGCAATCCGGGTGGGATCTGTCCGTAGGGCATGCCGTTCATCTCCACTGAATAGTTCTCCACCAGCGTGTTCATGAACTCATGGGAAACGGGCACGGCCGCCCCCATCTTTCCGTCACGGTTCACCGGACGCAGTTCCAGATGGTACTTCTGTCTTTTCCCATAGGGACCGTCTTCGTACTTGTAGGCTACCAGCACCGCCCTGGGTACCGGTATCTCCTGTAATTCCTTTGTCAGTTCATTCATTTTTTATCCGTATAGTTTGTTATACATATATCCTGCCCTTTGCTTGCGGCTCTCAGATTTTATGCGTGGCATGATGGACGAAACGGTTGAACCAGTCGGCAAACCGTTCCGGAAAATCATCCATGCTGAAGATACGGTCCGTTTCCGGGGTGAGCAGCATGGTGGATACCGGCGTGAGATTGTATGATTCCTGCATGTCGACACTGAAGGTGCTCATCATGTCCCGGACAATCTCATCATTCGTGGAGTAGGCCAGCAGGATTTGTGATTCCAGCGGAGCGGGCATGAAGTCCGGCTCTTTCTCGTATATCCAGTCATACTGATAGTCCATGATGCAGGGGACTCCCTTGCCCATGAGCGTCATTCCCTCCCGCACCAGTTCCAGCAACTTCCGTTCGCCGTCCGTTTGGGGACGGCAGCTCTCCAGTCCGTCTTCCAGTCCTGTGCAGAACGCCCTTCCCCGCATCCGTTTGAGGAGCCGCGCGATTTTTCCGTCGTCATAGGATGCCATCAGCCGGGTTATCCGCCGTCTGTCGTCCGGGGTATATTCGTCCGGATCGTCCGTACAACGCTCCATGTAGTCCTCCGTCATGTCATAATAGTAGGTGCCTTTCAGGTCGTCCATTCTGTGGTGCCGTATGAACCGGCGGATGAACTCCAGTACGACACGCCTGACGGGTGGGCCGAGCCGTTCCGTGAACTCCAACGGAAGCCACAGCAGCTCGTAATCCGGCCACTTGTGGAAACGGTAGAGGCAGAAGGTGAGCCTGCCGTCCACCAGTTCCAGGTTGACATGTTCGGGCAGAAGGTTCTCCATGACCCCGTAGAGGCGGACTATGTCCAGACGCGGGTGTGATGACCTCTTCTTCCGGGGAAACGGCAGGTCCACTCCCAGCAGGGCGGCATAGTTTGCCGCCGAGCGGTAGAGATAGTCGAAGGCTTCCCGTGTGGCCACGTTGATGTCCGTTCCTTTTTCCGGACATTCCGCATAATAGTCGGAAGTGACGGGAAGCAATCTCCCCGTCAGAAAACCATTACGCTTGCGGGCGGAGGAAGCAGCCTTTTTTTTCGCTCCCTTACACCCCGGCTGATGTCGGCTGCCGATTCCGTCTCGTTGATGATATAGCGGGCCAGTTCCCGTACCTGTTGTTCTGATAATTGTCTGCATGCCTTTTCCTTTTTTTTGTCCTTTTTCCTTTTTATGCCCGTCATCCTTTCGTTCCTATGGTCGTTTTGAACTCATAGACCGCGCAGTCTTCCTCGATGAGGGGGCCATGCGGTGTGGCGGTGGTCAGCTCGGGATAGGTTATGGAATAGAAATCCATCACCTCGACCGGAAGCATGTCCGGATTCGGGTCGTCCAATTTAAGCGTGTTGTTCCCTTTTTTCAGTTTGAATACTCTTTTGAGTCCTTTGATTTCAAGTGCCATATTACATTCTTTTAATTGTTAAACTTATTCTTTCCTATCCGGTCAGCAGCACACGAGCTCCATCTGTGCCTCGTCCTTCACCCGGTACTCCTCCGGGAAGTCAATGTATTCCGCATAGGGGTCATGTCTGAGCAGTTCCCTGTCACTTTCATCATCCTTGTCGAAACTGTATGCTTCAGGCATGTCCTGTGGCGGTGTATGGTATTCGCGTCCCGTTGCGGCAACCTGCTGTGCCTGTACCGGCGGCTGTCCTCCCGGTATGGGTTGCGGATAGTAGTAAGGCTGCGCGCCCGGCGCCTGCGGCGGATATGCGGGCTGCGGTGTCGCATACTGTACGGGTTGTGCGTACTGTTGCGGCGGGAACATCTGCATCTGGCCGTCTTGTGGCTGCGGTGCGGAAACCTGCTGCGGTCTTCCGTTTAACGGTGCGGGGTGCGGTGCCGGAGCCGGTTGTCGTATTGGCTGTGCAGCGGGCGGGGACTGCGGTTCCACGGCAAACAGGCTTCCCGCATCAGCCAGTTTCTGTACCTCCCGGGTACGGCCGTCAATCTCCTGCTGTTTTTCTGCCGGGGCCAGCACCCGTGCCTGTTTCAGCCAGATCAGGGCTTCGGAATATCTGCGGGCCGCCACCGCCTCGTCGGTCTTTTTCAACAGTTTCTCCATTTTCTCCCGTTTTTCCCGGGCCTCTTTGGATTCCTTCTCCTGCGCCGTCTTTGCCGCCCTGCTTTCCGAAGAGGCTTTTGCAGCCTGCCGTTCGAATGTTTCGAGGTTGGTGAGTAGTCCGGTCGTCCGGCTGACGGGTGCCGCGATGGCTTGCAGGAATTCGGCATCCAGTTCAATGGCCGTTCCGCTGAGAATGAGCGGTACGAGGTTCTGTTGCGCTTCGTCCTTTACTCCGGCGTGTCGCGGCATGACCGCCACGCTCAGTCTGTCGTTCACCCGTCTGATGTTGATGCTCAGGTCCGTACCTGCGGCGAGCATCGGATAAATGGTTTGAAAAAACATGGTTCTGATATTTTATCGGTTATACAACGGTTTCTGAATTCTCTGAAAAGTAACGTCTCAGGATCTCTGCCCTGTCCGGACGTGAGGCGATGTCCGTCAGCGGTTGCAGATACCAGCCGAGGGTTTTCGGCCTTTCCTCATGGCCGGGGCGTTTGTCACTGTCTGTTGTGCCGTGCCCGGTGACGGGCCACAATGCCGGCATTGCCGGGGCGGATGTGTTGCAGATTCTTGTTTCCATATTCATTCTTTGGTTTAAGGGGTTATACAATCATTGCCAGTAAAAAGATGACGGCCAGCAGTCTGGTCATGTTTCCCGCCATAAGCAGGAAGGCGATGGTACAGACCGGGACGATGCCTTTGTTGCAGAGCAGGACAATTCCAAGGTACAGGAATCCTTCCGCTGCCAGTCTGGCGGAACGGATGATGGTTTGCAGTTTCATATTCTTTAAATATTTGAAATGAATAATCCCATCGGGATGCTTTTTCCCGATTTTACAGGCGTCCGTTCCTTGGATTGGCTGTTTTTTGTGGCAAGGCTTGGCGGAAAAAAATACCGGAGCGAAGCGAGGATGATTTTTTTCCTGCCAACCGCCCTAAGGGCGGACCGCCTTGCACAAAAAACGCAATCCAAGACCTTTGCCTGGCAAAAACGGAAAAACATCGTCCTTTACCCTTACGTCAGTTTTTCCCCGGTCAGGGCGGGGGTATAAAAAAGGATGCAAACCTTCCGGTCTGCATCCTTCCTGTGCATATATCCTTCTGCCCGAAGTCATTTCTTTGGCTGGCAGGCACGGAAAATCTCGTCTGTCACCTTTCCTGCGAGGTCCGCCACTTCGGAGAGGAACGCCTCCGGTGTGATCCCGCCTCTTTCCATGCGTGCCAACCGGGCCTCCCAACCGGTAGTCAGCGCGGCGTCAGCAATCCCAGTGCCCCTGATTGTCTCGTAGATGAAGAGTCCTTTGCGGGTGGGGATGATATAACGTCCCGAATAGCGGATATATTTGCGTTCTATCAATGTCTGTATGATGCCCGCACGTGTGGCGGGTGTGCCCAGTCCTGCCGTGTCCATATATTCAATCAGCTCCGCATCGGTGAAGGGACTGGCTGGCAGGTCTTTCCTGCGTACCAGGTTGCAGGCGGATACGGGCAGTGTGTCGCCTGCTGACAAGGCGGGAAGTTCCTGCCACGTGAACCCTTGCGGAAGGACGGCATTTCCGCGTCCGAACACGGCGTGCCATCCCTTGTCAAGGATACGGCAGGTCCGGATGCGGAACGTGCGTGCCGCGCATACGGCTTCCACCGTCGTGCATTCCACCCGGCAGGGCGGCATGAAAGCTTCCAGCAGCCGTCCTGCAATGAGGGTATATACCTGCATCTCCTGCCTGCCCAGCCCTTCGGGGCGGACTCCCGTGACCGTGATGGCCGGATGTTCCGCAAGGCTGTCATTCCCGGATAGCTGTTCCGGCAGCAGTATGGTGTCTGTCAGGCGCGCGCCGGGGCGGATACCGCTCCATGGGAGCACCTTTTCCATGACGGCCGGCAGTGTGTCGTACACTTCACGGGCAATGTGATGTCCGTCAGTCCGGGGATAGGAAATGAGTTTCTTCTCATAGAGACCCTGCGCGATGTCGGCTGTCTGTCCTGCCGTAAGTCCGTAAAGGCATGAGGCGTCCTTCTGGAGTCCGGTCAGGTTGTACGGTGCCGGAGGAGAGACCTCTTTCTGCTGCCGGTGCACCGACGTGATACGCGCCCGCTCCGCATACTTGCAGTCGTTGTAGAACATCAGGGCCGTTGCCCGGTCGGAAAACTCGTCTATACACCGCATCTTGAGCAGCGTGCCGTCCTTGTGCATGCTGATATACACCGGCCAGCTGTCGGCGCCGATGTGGTTCTCCCGCTCGCGGTAGCGGCTGCTGACGGCGGCCAGCACGGGTGTCTGTACCCTGCCGAGCGAGTGGTTGCCCAGTCCGGTAGCCTTGCAGAGCGCATAGCTCGCGTTCATCCCCAGCAGCCAGTCCGCCTTGTTGCGGCTGTCGGAAGCCAGGAACATCCGGTCGAACATCCTGACGGGCAGCAGGTTCGTCATGCCTTTCCGTACCGCCTCGTCCGTGAGGGAGGAGAGCCAGAGGCGCTGTACCGGTTGTCTGCATCCCAGATACCTGTAGAGATAGCGGAATGTCATCTCTCCTTCGCGTGAGGCTTCCGTGGCGGCGATGATGGTATCACATTCCGCAAGTACTTTCTCCACCGTCTTGAGCTGCATTACGGCGCTGATGTCGGGAATCCATCCCTCATCTGTCCTGACGTGCTTGACCATCAGGCGGAAGTCACCGGGTACCAGCGGGAAGTCCTTCCGTTCCAGTTTTGCATTGCCGTAGTCTTTCGGCATGGCCAGCGAGAGCATGTTGCCGAAAGTCCATGTCACGGCGTATCCGTTGCCGGTCATGTATCCTTTCTCGAACCTGTGTGCCCCCACGATTCTTGCAATCTCTTTTCCTACATTCGGTCTGTCTGTCAATATAGCTATCATAATCCGTTTCTGTTTTTAAGGTTCCCCATCCGGCCGGTGCCGGCTTAGGGAACGGGTTGTACTTTTTAATTGTGCTGCTTCTCTTCGCTATGTATGCCGTTAATTTCCACTACCGGTCTCCCTTCGGGTGTTTCCACGATACGGAGTGTGGCATCCGTGGCGAGGTCGATGACGGGCGTTTTCAGGCGGAGGGATATGATGCCCGTCTCCCTGCCTTGCAGAAGCAGGGCGAGGTTACCGTCCTGTTCCAGTTGTTCCCTGCCGATGCCGGCCTTTGCCAGTGCGTTCCAGTCAATCTGTTCTTCCTTGAATGCATGTTCGTTCTTCTGTTCCATAATCTTTTTCTGTTTTTGGTTGTCCGTAATTCGATTCTGTTCTCTTCCGGGTCATACAGCCTGTTTCGCCCCTTTCTTTTGTTCCTGCTGCTGTGTTTCCGCCTGTGCCGCCTGCTGCCGGGTGTTGCGGGGACGGTCCGGGTTTTCCTGGAAGAAGTTGAGCGCCCCTGTGTTCGGGCTGACCTTCATGTAGGTGGAGAACTCCTTTCCTCCGCGTCCTTTCAGCCCGGAAACCAGGATGGCCTTGCCGTCCTGAAGATCCGCCTTTTCCTGTGCCGTGAACACATGGCCGTAAACCTCCGCCGGTATTTTAGGAACCTGCTGTTCGTTGAATCCGTCCGGTGTGCGGGAATACTGCGGATAGCCTGTGGTCATGTTCAGGCGGACGAAGGAGGAGAACTCCTGTCCCTGCCGGTTGATCATGTTCTCAAGATAGACCGTTCCGCCCTTGCGCAGCGTCTCGCGGTCTTCCGGTGTCAGCGGTGTCTGGCAGATCTCCTTGGGAATGTAGATTTCCCCGGTTTCGGGGTTGCTTCGTGTGTAGGTGGGCTTTCCGGTCACACTGTCAAGCGTGACAAATGCCGAAAACAGTTCGCCGTTGGTACGCTTCATGTCCTCCACGAGAATGGTGTGGCCCTCGGTGAGCATCTTGAGCTGGTTGGGCGACAGCTGCACGCCGCCCAGTGTCTGCTGGTTGAATCCCTGGTCTTTCGGGAAGATGAACTCGATTCCCCTGCGTTCGGCACTGTACTGGAGGGTGGCGCTGAACTCCTTGCCCTTGGCGGAGGTCATGCCGTCCACAAAGACCGGTTCGCCGTTTTTCAGTTTTTCGATTTCGTCAGGGTCAAGCGTCACGCCCTTGACGATGTTTGGAATGAACACGTGCTCCTGCCGCACCGCCACCAGCTCGTTGGTGTTACGGTCAATGGACACGAGGCATTTTTCGTAGTCTCCGCCCCTGAGGTTGAGATCCACGGGATGTCCCAGATTGCCGGTCTCGCGCAGGCTTTTCTTTTCCTCTTCGGTAAAATTGTGTCCGAAATAGGGACGGCTCAGTTCCGGTTCCTTGCGGATGCCGTGTACGCCCAGTACCACCTGCCCTTCGTTGGAAATAAAGGAGAGACGCGCGTCAAGCTTGGCGGTCAACACTCCGTCAATGTTGATCGTCAGGGGGATGGTCTTGTTTGTCTTGTATCCCCGGAGCATGCCGTCAAGTGCGCCCGACTGCTCCAGCATTTCCTTGGATATGCCGACTTTACTGAGAGCCTCCCAGTCGATCATGTTCTCGTTGTAGCGGTAGACGGGTGACTGCTGTTCCCCGGCGGGTTGTCCTTCCATGCCCTGCGCCGCCTGCTCCACCTGTGTAAGCTGTTCGGGCTGTTGTTGCTGCTGTTGTTCCGGTTGAGGTTGCTGTTTCTTTGCCATACTTTCGTTTTCTTTTTCGTTGGTATTCTGTTGTTCCTCCTGTTTTCTCGGACGGATTTCGTAGTGCTTGAGGAACTCTTTCACTGCGTCCGTCTGTTTGCCTTTCGCCAGATCGTCAAGCGCCTGCCTGTTCCGCTTGTAGTCGTTGTAGGTCATTCGCAGCAGGCGGAAATGGGTCGGCTCCTTGAACTGTCGCCAGAAATTCCTGATGAAGTTTTCGAGGATGCTCGAATTCCTGTCGAATTTCAGGAACGAATTCTCGTGCTTTCTGTCAGGCGGGACTGTCCTGTAGTTTCCTTTTTCATCCACCTGACTGACCACTCCGAGTCCGGCTTTCGGGTCATTCTTGTTGTGGACCATCAGCAGTTCGCTGAACTGCTCCACGTACGGCTTCTCTTCTGTGGCGGTTCCTTTTGAACGGGGTGTCCGCTTCGGTTTTTTCCTGTCTTTTTCTTGTGCCATAGCTGTTGCTTTTAGCAGTTTAACCTTTGGTTTTACGCTTCAAAAGTAGAAGGTTAATTTGAATAATATGCAGATTTTCAATATGTTGTCGTCACGTGTCATCAGGTGGCATGAAACGTCTGGAAATGTGGATGAAAAGGGATAGGGAAAAGAGGATACCAAAAGGGGGAATGCCCGGAAAGGGGATGCCGGATTCACAGGCAGAAGAAAGGAAGAGGCGGAGGCTGTAGTGCGCCAGCCCGTTCCATGCAGAGCAGAGGGAGCTGAAGTCCCTTACTGTCATCGGAGCCGGGAAGCCGGCAACATACCCGTTGTGTTGTCTGGAAAGCGTTTGTTCCGGTTGGGATTGCGGTCTGCCAAAACATATCCCGGTTTCGGCTTGCCGTATTATTCCGTGCGTCGCGTCGGTCGCAGTGAGTCCCTATAATCTTTCCAAAAATCAAAACCGACTGTCCGGGCGTTTGTTTCCATGTGTATTTTCCGCGACTTGTCGCAAGGAAAATACTCATGGAAAGCGTAGCGGTAACGCCCGTGACAAAAGGTTTTGGTTTATCTTTGATTATAGGAACTCACTGAATCCCGTTTTTCTTCCATTGTATGATTTTCATTCAAAAGGTTTGGCTGATTTATATTGAAAACAACCAGTTGGCATACAATTTTTGTGATGATGGAAAAAATAATTGGGAAATAGCTTGGCAGACAGAAGTATTTTTATATTTTTGTGATTATATATCATTAAGAACGACCCGGGAGAAAAGAGGGCTGTTTTTCCTGCATGGATTTGTCCCATCAAAAGGATATACCGGATATCTGGACGGTCTGTCACAGTACGGTTCTGTTCCCGGCTTTCTCCGGTAACCGTGTGAAAGATACAGCGCGAAGTCTGAGGGAGCACGAACAGCGGAAGACATGCAGAATGTCCTTGCTGAAAAGTTACTTGCAGGCGGACCGGGTCAAGGAGGTAAACGGAAATACCAACCCAGACTACAACCGAAACTGGATTATTATGGATATATATCGGAACAAACCCAAAATCAAAATTTCTCCTGTGGTAAGAAACGGGAGAAAATTTGTAGAAGTGACTTTCGGCAATGACAATGACATCCGCTTGTCGCTGTCAAAGGAGGAAAATATACAGCTTGTCGGCGGCAGGGCTTATCTGCCGGCAGAAGATTTCGTGCTTGCCGAGTTCTTCGACCGCTATGTAAAAATGGCGTTTATAGACTATTCCGCCGTAAAGGAAACCGCACCACGGAAAGAGGAAGACAAACGGCCGCCACTGCCGGAAGGCTATCTGGAAAAACTTCAGCAAGTGCGTTACAGTGACCATACCATAAGGGTATATACCTCCTATTTCCGCGATTTCCAACAATATTTCGAGGGGCGTAAGATTGAAACGGTTACCCCCGGCGAGATAAACGACTACCTGCTGTATCTCATCCACGAAAAAAACATATCCTCCTGCCAGCAAAACCAGCGTATCAACGCCATCAAGTTCTATTACGAGAAAGTTCTCGGTCAGGAACGGCGGTGTTACAAGGTGAACCGTGCCAAACGGGAGAAGACGCTGCCCGACGTGTTGAGCAAGGAGGAAATAAAGAAAATACTCGACGTGACGGTGACAGACCTGCGCTTCTTCTGCATGTTCTCCATACTCTATTCCGCAGGATTGCGCATCAGCGAACTGCTGGAACTGAAACCCGGCGACATCAACGAATCCCGCTCCCTGATACGGGTGCGGCAGGGTAAAGGGAAAAAAGACCGCTACACCCTGCTGTCAAAACCGTTGATGAAAAAGCTGACGGAATATAACAGACTATACAAACCGAAAGTGTGGCTTTTTGAACACAGACCGGGCGAACCTTTCACCGAGAGTATCGTGTCGAAACGGCTGAAGGCAGCGGCCCGGGAAGTGGGAATCACGAAACGGATTTATCCGCACCTGCTGCGCCATTCGTTCGCCACCCACTTGCTTGAGCAAGGCACAGACATTAAGATTGTAAAGGAACTTATGGGACATAACAACATCAAGACAACGGAAAGGTATGTCCACATAGCCGACACTTTCAAAAGCAATATCAAAAGCCCGTTGGATGACCTATTGTTGGAGGAGGAATAGAATCAATGTGAGTTTAGTTGTTTTTATTGTATGATTTGAAAGTTTAATATTATGACTTCAAAAGAACAAAAACGTCCAGCAAACATCTTTGAGGATGCTTTGGACTACTTGTGGAACGGTCTGGGCCTGGAGGAAAAGGGCTGGAAGCGTCTGAAAAAGGGCGACTTCAAAAAGAAAATGAAAAACGGGCTGACCTATCAGATCTGGTTTGACCGGAGCCACTACAACTACATAGACTACGAAATCGGCCATGGAAATGTGGAGGTGGGTTTCACCTGTATCATAAAGCAGGGAGATGATTATCTCTACTCTTTCAAAATAGAACCGACAATAGGCGGTTCATTCTTTCGGATGCTGACAGAGGACCTGCGGCTGGACACCGGGCTGCTGGACACCTTCCTGCCCCTGATCAAAGCCCACTACCTCGATTTTATCGACTGCTTTGAAGCAGACCCGACAGAGGCGCTCCAGTCGGTCTGCACCCCCTTTACCCAGCCAGAGGATTACAGCTGGCGCATCTATGTGCGGGAGCAGATGGTAGAACGGTACGGAACAGCGGAACAGTTGGATGAGTACCGACGTCAGGTTGAATTGTGCGGAACGCCGGAGTGCAAGGCAAAGAACCGGACGGGTTTGCTGTTGTTCTACCAGTCCCATGCCGATGATGTGGATCACGCTTGGGCCTCAAGCCGCACCAGAGAGGAACTGAACCAGGTGGTGGAACCCTTTGTGCAAGCCAAGCGGCAGACAGGACAGTGGACGCAGGAGGACGAGGCGAGCTATCAGCTCTACCAGCAGGAAACAGATCCGAAGAAGCGCACTTTTCGAGCTTGGTATCTCATCGTCAACCCCTGGGGACAACCGAAAGAGTTAGCTCAAAAAGAACAGGACTTCCGGTTGAAGCTGTTTGCTAACAGACCTAAAGAAATAGATAAATGATACTTAAAGAAAATAACAGCCAAATCGGCTGATAGTATAACATTATCGTCAAAATAGAACAAAAGAATGAATACTGAATATAAAGGCATAAAAATATCCGAAGACACAAAGTTTGAGAATATGGACTTTGTGCAGTATGATTTCAGTATGTCTGATTTGTCTGAGGTTGTATTTGAAAACGTCAATTTCAGCAATTGCGCTTTCAATAAAACAGTATGCAAGAAAACAAGGTTCTGGGGATGCTTTTTTGAGGACTGTATTTTTTCAAGTGTAGATTTATCAGACACATATATTGGAGCGTGGGGCGGTGGACAGAATAATTGCAAATTTGTCAAATGCAAATTAGGCAAGACGTTTGGTGGTTCCTATATAACAAATGCTGTCTTTGATCACTGTAAAATTAAAGGGTGTATATTTTTTTGCCTTTATATGGAAAATGTACGCTTTAGTGGTTTGATAGATGATTTGATGATTAGAAAAATGTCTATTAAGGAGATAACACGAAATCAAACCGCAGCCAAAGCGACAAAGATTATTGCTAAGATCTTGCGTGTCATAAAGCAGGATAATATTGATGTCCCAAAAGTGCAAGTTAATGGCATTGATTTTTCAAGTGCGACAATGCAGTTTTTAGATTTCAGTGAATGTGAACTACAACATATCATTCCTCCGACTGATGACAAACATTTGTTGATAGATAAAGATTTATATGAAATAACTAAATGTGTTTCAGATGAAATTAAAAATTCGTGGTATAACGCAGACAATCAAAGCTGGGCTTTGAATTGTGTGAATAATATTCAGAAAGAAGCTCCTACGGCTATCGTCTGCTGGCAAGATTTTAAGCATTTTGAAGATGAAGTGTTTGCAGATAAGCTAATGGAGTTATTTAGAAAAGCAAAAAAAGAATATGGACGATAACAAACAGCAAACCGACTGAATAAAATGCGGAACGCTGCCGGACATTATGCTTCACGAAAAAATAAAATGATATGGAAAAAGTATTTGAAATAGGAGCTTGGATTTATGGATTGGCTATTATCTCCAATGCAAACTTTATAAGAATAAAGAAACAGCATAAAATAAGGGCTAAAAAGATGCTGACTTACTTTGGAAAACATAACGAAATAGGAATGGATTTTATACATCAAGGTGCTATAATTCCTATTGGAAATATCAATAATTATAGCTACACCATATTTTGTGGGAATAAAGGCGACAATAGATATTCAGATAACTGGAATATAGTAAAGCGACTCGGAAGTTTCAATCTGTCCATAGACAATGATAATTGTTTCTGGGTTATGCAGATAAATGAATTAGAGAATTGGAGCGATGATAAGCTTAACGACCATGAATTTCTTACTGAGGAAGTTTACATTAATAATAAATTAACAGAGGTATATAGGGCTGTAAAAGTACCTTTTACTAAAGGTATATATTCCATAACTATATATGGCTTAAAAAGGAAAAATCCGAATCCGTGCAATATTGGAGAAACAACCAATTATGGATTTTATTTTGAATTAGATCCTACGGATACTTTAAGCTCAATGGAAGATCCGACAGAAACAGATTTTAAGTGTTATGATTAAATATAAATGAAGCATAACAGGCGGCTCAACCTCCCCGAAAAGGTCGGTTAGCCACCAAACATTATCGAATGTAAAAATGAAGAGGAAATGAAAAAATTATATAATGATATTTTTATAAGCAGACAAAAGTCTTTGCAATTTGTTGTATCTGAACGTGATAAACAAACAGGGTCAAGAATTGGTGGTTATGCGCCAAGTTATTTTGACGATGATTTGATAATGGAGAAATATAGCCTACAAGAATATGTTTACTACTTCAGTATAGGAGTAGATTTGTTTCCCAATTTTATTGATAATGAAGTCTCCATTTTCATTCCTAAAGATTTTGAATTGTACAATAGAAACAATATATATCCTCACTTCCCAATAAAGTGTATTATGCATACTCCAAGCATAAGAGGGAACAACGAAAAAATATGTAACAAGAATATTATGTCCAAGCAATTAATTCCAAAGGGCATTGTTAATGATTTGGAAGAAGTGGAAGATGTTGACGAACTTGGAAAAATATTGTTGGAACCTGTAATGGGTAATAAAATAGGTGGAACACCAGCCATGCTCCAACGTGAGCCGTCTTATTATACATGGTTAGATAAAGACAAATATGTATTTGTCATGCAGTTTGATGAAAGCTCCTATTTGCGTAATCAAATCATAGGGAATGAGCCGTTTTGCCATGGAATAATCTATTTTTATGGTAAGTTTGAAAATGGTATGTTGGTTGAACTTGTAGGAGGGTTTTGGCAAAATTAAAATTCGATAACATACAGATAAATCACCTATGAAATAGCGATTATCTGCCAAACATTATAAACTCAAATTACAAAGATTATGGACGAAAAAGAAATTTTGAATCAATTCGGAGAAATGCTAATTAGTGATGTCAGAACTCAAACACTAAAGCAATTAGATAAGATTTTCTCAGGGGAGCTTAAATCAGAAAAGGCGCAAAAGTTACATGCAAAATTATGTCATTTCTCTCCACAAGATATGGAAGTAATAAAAGAAATAACTACTGAAGCCGTCGATAGATCACTATTCAAAGTGATGTTTATGTTTGAGTCTTCTGAGGATTTCATCATAGGTGCAGTAAATGAAGATGAAATAGTTGATTTGAACGATATGAGTGACGGTTTGGGTGGAGAATATTTTGAGTGGGTCGAAAAATACAGTAAATCAAATGGTAATGATGATGAATGAAGTTTATAACAAGTGGCTAAACCTCCCCTGAAAAGGTTGGTTAGCCACCAGACATTAGCAACCTCTAAAAGAAAAAAAATATGAGCAAGAAAAAGAAACTGGATATATCCTTATACAAAAAAGAGATGCTTCAATTAGTAAATGAAGCTATTGAGAAAATGAAAACAGAAAAACAAGATTTTGAAGTCTTCACTATATGTATCTATACAGATTTCAATTCTTGTTATAGTGCTGTTTGTCTGGATAGAAAGGAACATTCTGACAAGTCACTTGCAAAAAGTAGGAAGTGGGAAGAAGAACAATATCAGAGATATTTGATGCAAGGTAATTTAGAGCAGGCAGAATTATTCAAACCCAGTGATGAAGTCCGAGAAACTAACCCAGCTGAATTTGAACTTTCTGATTTTGCCAGCATAGAAAATGCTTCTTTTCCTGAAAGCTACGAAGAAGATTACAGTGAAGAGTGTTGGGAAACGGCAACACCCATCCTTAGTGAAGTGGCGCAAATCGCCTATAAGAAAGTAAAAGAAGAATTACGAATACATCCTCTTTTTGAACTTGCTATAAATGGAGAAGAAGATTGGTATTATCCGATAATCCCAATCGAATAGGTTGCTAACAAACAGATGAAACTTTTAAGGTAAGGCGGTTTATCTACCGAACATTAGCATCATGTAAAACGAAATAATTTTTGAATATGGAAAAAGAAATATCTTGTTTGATAGATGTATTTATTAATCTATCTGATGAATTAAGGCCAGGTTATGCACAGAGTATTGCAAAAGACAGTGAATCGTCTTTGGTCCTTCCGAATTCATTAAAAATGTTGTACTCTAAAGTGAGTGGAACATATTATAAGATTGAAAATCAACAGATGATGGATTTTTTGCCTGGTTATCTTCTAATAAGGGATGTTGAATATGAAGGCTTCATGCAATCAATAAAAGAAATAATTCCTGATGAAGAAGATGAGTATTATCCAATTCTTGTGAATTATTCCTCAGACTTTTATGCATTGAAAGTGTCAGAAGGCAAAGAAAACGGAATTTTCTTAATAGAGCACGATAGTGATGAACCAATTAAGATTCATAATTCTTTTGAAGATTTTCTTCGTACCATAATTGCCTGCTATCAGGAGAAAGTTTATTTTTTGGATGATGATGGATATCTTGATATGGACTTTGATGGAGAGCTGCTCATCGGTCAAAAGTATAATCCTGATATTGACTACTGGTTCGAAGATTAGATCAATGATAATCTGTGTTTTTTAAGAGATGATGCTAACATGCACCTCAATTGCCCCAAAAGGCGATTAGCTGCCAAACATTAGTGTTTAATATGATGAATGAAAAATTAAAAGATAAAGTCGTTGCTATTGAATTGGCAGGAAATAATATATTGATTGCCAATGATAATGACAATTTTAAGAATGAACTTATCAGTATTGGATTTGAAAAAGTAGAACCATACTATTCTATTTCTATGCCTACTGATGATGTAGAAAAGCGTGCAGTTCTTTTTCAAAAGTTAATAGAAATCGGAACATTATTTTCCAATGGCAAGGATTGGTCGCCCTCTGAAATAGTTAGATATTACCGTGATAAAGGTTTAATAAGAGGTGATTATCTTAGGATAGCATGGAGAAATAAACAAGATTTTAATATTACTACTGAATAGATTCTTAAAATTGCAAGGAATAAACACTAACACGCACCTCAATCGCCTTAAAATGGCGATTAGCTGCAACCCATTATGCACCAAAGATATAATATAAAAACAATAAGAATATGAAAGAAGAAAATTATCCAACTGGAGCTTTTGTAGCCTTTGTGTTATTATCACAAAATGAATGGGATATTAAAAAACTCATCAACGACTGCAAGGCAGATTGGAACATAGAAATTCCATATGACGGCAATGAAGAAGCGTTGGTAGCTGTTATGGGAGATGTTACACTTGCAGTAGCCATTATGCCTGCACCTGTTCCTAATCAAGAGGCGGAACATTATGCAGGAGCAAATTACATGTGGAAAGATGCAGTAGAAGTGACTAAAAGCCACAAGGCACATCTCATGGTTTCTGTATTGGGAAAGGATGCCAATCTATTGGAACGAGGGAAACTATTTACAAAAGTCGTTTCTTCATGCCTTAAACAAGAAAGAGCCATTGCTGTCTATACTGATGGAACTGTGTTCTATCCCCAGTTTTATTGTGATGTTGCATCTGTAATGCAGCAAGATGATGAAGCATTGCCTATATTGGATTGGGTGTGGTTTGGCGTATATCGCACCGAAGAATGTGCAGGTATATATACCTACGGAATGAGAAAATTTGGTAAAGAAGAAATGGAAGTTTATGCTGCCAATGCCGATCTGAATGATGTTCGCGATTTTCTGCTTGATATAGTTACATATGTTTTAGACTGCGATGTAACTTTGAATGATGGCGAAACCATCGGATTTTCGGAAGAACAAAAGCTCAGGATTACCCTTAGTGATGCGGTTGCATTGGATGGAAAGAGTTTGAAACTTGAATATCCACAATAAGAAGGCGCATAACAAACGGATAAATCTCCTATAACAGTCGATTATCCGCCAAACATTAGCTGTAAAAAGACAAAGAATATGAAACAGAAAAACTATATAATTAAATTGTTGCTGAAAACATGGTTGGGTATATTATGCTTCAGTTTGTTATGTACCTTTTGTGCCGTATGGTTATTGTTTCAAAATACAAAACAATCATCATTTGATAATATAAACATTGTTTATGAAGGGATCTTTTTAACTTGGGCTATAATTGGAGTAATAATGTTTTCAGTTGGGACATTCACATTGTTTCTGAACTACTTCCCAGTAATCAGGTATAATAATATATATAGTTTTTTGTCATTTTTTCTTGTACCCATGTTGTTTATTTTATTGTGTGGCACAGAAATACTTTGTTTATGGACTGTTAAAATACCATTTATAGTCTGTTTATCTGGTGCATATCTATTGTTCCGAAACAAAATAAAGAATACAGCTAACAAGCGGCTCAACCTCCCCTGAAAAGGTCGGTTAGCCACCAAACATTAGCAACTTTATAAATTAAAAGAATATGAATGACCTATTTTATTTGGATGTTGATGCACTTATGGAAACTCAAATCCGTCAAAGAGATAAATACAACACAAAAGTCTGTTGTCAGAACTTATTAAATTTTGCATACGAGAAGGGACTTTTACGTGATAATCCATCTGATAATGAAGGGAACTTAATTATGCCTTCAATAATTAGAGAAAGTTCTTTAACTGAAGCTGGTAAGCCTATTTTCGTTGAATTAATGTTTAAGTGGATGGCATATACAGATAATGAAAGCGGAAAGATTGATAGGAAAAATAACATTAAAATGTTAGAGAAGTATTACAATCAACTTTTACAAAAGATTGATAAATCATAAGTTGCTAACAAACAGATGAAACTTTGAAGGTGGTTTATCTGCCAAACATTAGCAACCTGAGAATTAACATTAAAGAATAAGTCTATGATAGATTTTGATATATACAAGAAAATAGATAATGAATGGTATAATACCAAACAATCATTATTAGAGAAGAAAGATTACATTGGAGCTATTAAGATCACTGAACAATATTTGGAAAAGCTAAATGGAGACTATGAATCTAAGTATTCTGGGAAATTAGCTTACATGTTCCTTGATTCATTAATAAATATATCTCATGTAATCAAAGATTATGATTATGCACTTGAAAAATGTCAAGATCTACAAAAAATCAATTTGACTGAAATTAATCGTCCTGACGATGGGGATACAGAATTTTATCTCGGTGCGACCTATTACGAATTAGGAGATTTAGATAAAGCAAAAGAATATCTCCTGATTGCAAAGAAGAAATCTGGTGGAAGATGCATGGAACTTTTAGGAACAAACAAATATAGCCTGTTCCTTAAATCTGTAGAGCCATCTAAAGAACAGATCAAGATGCAAAAGGCTTTTGACAAGCTATCCAAACTCTTCAAGGATAAAGAAATGACGGAAGATATTGACCTGTTCATTAAGAATATGGTAAAATCCGGATTCTTTTCTGAAGAAGAAATGCTTGTTGGATTAAGAAACTTTGTGGAGTACAATTATGAGGACTATTTCTCTAAATTAAAGTCGAAACAGCTACCATCCATTTTGTCGCTTTATAATGAAATCTATTCCAATAAGAAAGAGCCTGTAAACTTCAGAAAACTGGATGCTGCATTCAACCAACTGACACAAAACGGATTTGTAGCAAAACATGCCATCGGTAATACTGATGACGAAGGGTTTGAAGAATGCAAGGATGAAGCCATCGAACGGATGGATAAGGGTGAAGATATGGTAGGATGCTGTTTCTACACCTTACAAGCATTATTCGATATGTTTGAGAACGAGAGCAACCAGCTCTTACTGTCCTATGGCAATTTCCATGATACCCCCGATGCTGTCGAAGTGGGTAATTGTATCTGTACCCAACTGAAAGAAGCCAGATTTGAAGTTATATGGAATAAAGATGTAAATACAAAAATTGCAGTTTGCATTGAATGGGATAATAAATATCTTGAATCAGAATGATTATCAAAATCTATATGAACTTTGCAAATGGTTGCTAACATGTAGCTCAACCTCCCCTGAAAAGGTTGGTTAGCCACCAGACATTAGCACAGAATTGGAAATTATGTTTGATAATTTTTTAGAAAATACGAATACCTATATTGCGTTAGAGCAATTTTGGATTCAACTGTTTTATTCGGAGTTAAATAAACAAGGGATTAGTTCAGATGATTGGATTATTCCTTTTTATAACACCTATTTTAACAATCAAGAGAAAGAGATGGATGGAAATCCAATATTCTCGGCCAAGTCTAAACGGACAGGTAAAATTATCAAGATTATTCAAACAAGTGATGACAGCAATATAGTTGACACATGGAATGATACGTTTGATGGGAATGAAGAGTTTGTGATTTTTCTAACTTGGAGCAGCGAAAATATAGAAAAGACAAAATATTTTATTGGAAACTGGCTTAATAAAATAGTGTGCTAACAAGCGGCTTAACCTCCACTAAAATGGTCGGTTAGCCACCAAACATTATAAACTTAATACAAAACTCAAATATGATAGATTTTTGCAATGTAGAATTAGGAACATCTTTCTCCTTGAAATACAGTGAGTTTGATGAATTAAGACCGGTGTTTGATGAATTTTATCGAAAAACAGGGCTTGTAATAGATGAATATGGAGATACGAGGCTGATAATAGATAATCTTTTCTTAATTAAGGATATTGCTATTGATTATACCAAGAAAGAAATTAATAAAGAAACTTGTGTCTTAATTCAATCATTTATTAAAAACTTAGAGATGATTACCAAAGGTGGCTATCATTTTTTGGTTTCAGGTGATTAGGAATAAGTTTATAACAAGCGGATAAATCTCCTTAACGGTCGATTATCCGCCAGACATTAGCCACCAAACATTTACTTAAAATGACAATGAACTTATGTACAAAATCGGTTATATAGGAAATTTTAAAACAGTCCCCCAAGTAGTCGAGCATATCATAAACAATGATATTGACAATTTAGAAAAAGAATATAATAACGGTTGGGATATAAATCAGAAAATAGTCTTGAGTGAATATGCAGATATTACTCCTATAGAGATTGCTATTCAATGTAAGAATGAACGAGCAATCAAGTGGCTTTTAGAAAAGGGAGCAAATGTGAGAGCAAAAGAGGGAGATTGGGTAACACCGATTTCAGATGCAGCCCGTTTTTGTACAACTGAAATATGCGAGCTATTTATACAACATGGTGCCTTGGAAAATCTGACTAAAAGGCAATGTAAAAGAATATATGATGATATTTTCTTTGGAAAGAATTTCAAAAACATTGATGTGTTTGAAAAGCATGGTATAACAGTAAAAAAATATGGAAGTAACTGCCTGAGGTCAGCGATTTATGAAAAAGACAAGAAATTAGCCCAGATGTTTTTAGACTATGGGGCAGACATAAATTACCATGAATATGAAATGGTGTTTACCCAACAAGAAACTCCTGTTATGGTAGCGGCAAAATGCGATTCTATTGACTTGGTAAAATGGCTTGTGGAGAAAGGGGCTGATATAACCATTAAAAGCAAGTATGGGGAAAGGCCATATACAATTGCAGTCCTAAACAATAATCAAGAGATGATAGAATATATCAAGAGTCTGGAGCCAGAGGATTTTCACAATGCAGAAGCCCTGAAAGAAATAATAAAAAAATACAAACTGCCTAAAGAAATGGTCGATTTTTTCAAACACGATAATCTAAGAATAGAATTTTCTGGAAAAATTGATAGTAAGTACATTGAATTTTATAAATTGATGGATGCAGTGGAGATGACATGGAAAAGAAAGAAATATCTTTCTTTGGTCAAGTATTCGGATAATTACTGGGTACAGATTCTATGGTATTCAAAAGATAAAACCATCTATGCTTTTGATGGGGAACACGAAGAGATTTTTAAGGTTGGTGATTGGAATTACTTTATCAATAATTGTGAAACAATTGTCGGTAAATTTATAAATGGAGAACTTTAGAAAAATGGAAGAAATATTAAGGGTGGCTAACAAACAGCAAACCGACTGAACAAGCGGAACGCTGCCAAACATTAGCAACCTATAAAACGAAAAGGATATGACAACAAAAAAATATGCAGATTTTATCGAGAAACAAGCACGGAGTATATCAAATGTTTCTGCTGAACCAATCTTTGGAGAATATATACTCAAAATAAATGGAAAGAAAATAGGTGTCTTGTATCAGAATCAATGCTATCTTTTTCTTACAGATAAAGGGAAAGAATTGTTGCCTGATGCAAAAGTCTGTCGCCCATATAAAAATCCACCCGGAGAAAAAGATTTTATTTTGGTAGAAGATACTAACAACAAAGAATTGCTTTGTTCTTTATTTAAGGCTGTTTATGAAGAATTATATGCTTGGCAAGATTTGTTCTATGATTTTTCCTCTGTATTTTCTTTCAACAGCGGTTTCATGGACGATATCGAAAGGGCTTATGACGATTTTGTTATCTTATTGTCTTATTCTTGGGAGAATGGTTTTCTAAAAGAACGCCCGATAGATACGAAAGGAAGAATTATAAAGTTAAAATTTATCCGAACAGATTTAACGTCTGAAGGGGAAAAATACTTCTTCCCATTCGGTCAAAAATTCATTTTATATACAGACCGAACGCAAAAGACACCTTCTGAAAAATTAATGAATAAATGGTTGAATGAGGTAAGAAACAAATAAAAATAGGTTGCTAACAAATGGCTTAGCCTCTCAATAATGGACGGTTAGCCATCGAACATTAGCAATCTTGTAAAAATAGAAATAATGGATAATATAATAAAACAAATTTGGGAAGATCTGGAAACAATATTAAGCGACAAATTAGCTAACAACCACAACCGAGATTTATCCATTTATACTGAGGATGAACAAGAAGCTATATCCTTAATGGCATTTTTTGTCTGTGAAATGGATGGTTGGGGAATATTAGGTTTTAGACAAGAATGGGGAGAACAAACATGTGTGATTGCCCTTCAAGGATTCAACAAAATTCTAAAAGAAAATATTGGAAATGAAACTCCAGAACTACTTGAGTTTGAGAAATTCCGTGACAAATTTGTTAGATACAAATTAATTATAGACAAATATGTAAAGGATATTGATTCATTCAGTATTCAGGATTTTTGTCAATCGCTAACAGAAGAGGAATCTAAAATAATGAATAACAGTGATATTCTAAATTTTGACAATGTCCAAACATTTATAAATTTAGTCTCACAGTATTATGGAAAAAGATTGCTAACAAACAGCAAACCGACTGAATAAGCGGAACGCTGCCGGACATTATCGGTATCAATAGTAGTATGGAAGAAAATAAGTTGATAAAACATAACGAAGCGGTAACAAGAGCTGCCTCAAAAAAAGGTAGCTATATGAGTGATACTAAATGGGCAAAATTATTGCGAGCCATTTGGAAGTCTGAGTGTAAGTTTTTTGGGAATAATAGAAATCCCGTTCTTGCAAAAACGCTGACTGAAGAACAACTTTGGGTTATTAGACTTGAAGATTATTTGGGCGATGGCAAGTACACAGCAGATGATATTGCTGGGCCAATTAGGACTAAAGAAATTGAATACATTATAATTCATTTTCAATCAAAAGATGAGTTATATAAGACGAAAGAATTGATTGATTCATTGGGAAAATATGAATATGATATAGATGAGATTGAGAGAACAATAACATTGTTTGGATACCGATAACAAACAGCAGACCGACTGAATAAGCGGAACGCTGCCAAACATTACCAGCAAAAAATAAAGAAATGGAACGAGAACTTTTAGAACTTCAAAAGAAGATTTATGAGGAAGAATCACAAGAGTACGAATTTTTCATCGAATATTCGTCTCGATTATTTTTCTTTCCTGTTGGGCAATTTTATGATTTGTATTTCTATGGAGACGGCAATAGTGATAGCGAGCCATTTCGTATATTTCTTGAATTTATATGTAAACAAGAAAACGCAGACCGCATCGTTTCTATGAGATTCGGTGGACCAGACGAAGGAGTTAACGGAACAAAGAACTGGGATTTTGAACAGGTTGCAAATTCAAATGTAATGTTTCCCAACTTGAAGCGGTTTGACGTGCAATTAAGTGATTATGCTGACCATAATCGTAGTATTATCGGAAAAGATTATTACGAAGATGGAATTATAGCCAAACTATTGGTGAAAATGCCAGCTTTAGTGTCTTTAAGTGTTCCTTCGGCTCCTGATAAGTCTTTCTTTGAGATTGCCTGCCATCCATTAGAAGACCTCAGACTTCAAGCCGGATATGACAATCAGAACTTCATCAGGAACTTGGCTCAAAGCAATAACTTTCAATCATTAATATCTTTGGATTATTCCGATGTCATAGATTTCAATAATGCGACTAAGGACTGCTATACTTCTTTTGAAGATTTCAAAGCGTTGTTTACGTCATCTACTTTTTCTACGGTCAGACGATTTGTATTGAGAAATTCAATGTTAAATAAGGAACAATTAATTGAATTACAATGCTTAAATAAGAATATACAATTCATGTATGTAGATGCCAAACACGGACAATATGTATCGCATATGAAAAAATAATGCTGGTAACATACGGATAAATCTCCCTTAAAGGTCAATTATCCACTGAACATTATCCGCATATACGATAAACCATTATGAAGATAGCTAAAATAAAAGTTGGACAACTGATTGCATGGGTAATATACTTACTTATGTTTGCTCTTGTCTTGATGGAGCCCAACCAATTAATGAGCATAACTGAAGTTAATGATGGTCCGGGAGCCGCGGTGGACGGATTGATGGCGTTGATTGGTTTTGTAGTAATCTGCGTATTATTCATATTTCTTGACCTTTTCTTCCACTTGTTTCTGCGTCATAATAAATTCAGATTGTCTGCCATTATACTATTGCTATTCAATGGTGTATATAAAACATACGAGTATTATTTCATCTATTTAGGATATGAAGGCAAGTATTTAACCGAAAATACGTATGAAAGTGTTCCTACGGCAGGTGACTTAGTGCTTTTTGTTGAGATAAATGGTATAATAGTATTGTATCTGGTTATGATGATACTGTTCAGTAGGTTTTTGGGATATTGGAGTCGAAGATAAGATATGAACATTAAACAAGAAATATAAAAATGACGGCAAAATTGAGGGGATATAAAGGCTTAATAATAGTTTTATTATCAACCTCGAAAAGTAAAAATACAATGAATAGAATATTGACACTATACATTTTTTTGTTGATTTGCGGCACGGTTTCCGCACAACGAACAGTAGAATGGAATGATTTGCAGACCCTGACGGATGACACACGGCGCACGGTATATTATAAAAAGGACAGTAAACGGCCGTTGCAGGGAAAATATCGCATTATACGAGGGTTTGACGAAGAACACGTGAAACTTTCCGATGGCATAATAAACGGCGATTATCGCCGCTACCGTGACGGGGTATTGCGTGAGTCGGGCATATATGTCAAGGGCAAGCGTAACGGAACATTCACGGAATACTACCAAGACGGCGTTACTCCCCGAAAGGAAACACCCATGCTGCAAGGCAAGATAGACGGAACTGTAAAGACCTATTTCCGTAACGGAAAAATAGAGATTGAAAAGGAGTACAAACAGAGTGTGGAGAACGGGCGGGAACGTCGCTTTGCCAACAAGACGGGTGAACAGATTTTTGAATCTCATTATATCGACGGGGAAAAAGATGGCGAGGAATGGGAAATCTTCGAGGACGGCCGCGCAATACACAGCAAGACTACACGCCACTACCGTAATGGAAAACTCAACGGTTCGTATCGTGTAGAATCAACATGGGAGGGCAAACCCTATATAACCATTGAGGGACAATACACCGACGGTGAGAAATCAGGGCAATGGATACAGCATAACTATCAAGATAATACCCAAACCTGCACGTGGCATGGAGAAGGTGGGGCTTAAACTGAAATGAAGACAGTCATCATAACACTACTTTTGACGGCTGCATCGGTCATGAGTTGCAAGCCGCCTATGCCTCCGACAGACAATGAGTCCGTCTGCATATCTTCCTGTAAACAAAGCCAACGGACAGCGGATGCTATTAGCGAAGCAGATATAATAATGGGGAATGCTTCCGATGATTTTCCCTCTCTTTTCATACAAGGCAATCATTTCCAGTTCCAACGCAAGAATGGATTATATGCTCCTTTGGGTATTGGATTCATGGAGGTCATAGCCGAGCAGAACCCCGTCATACCATTATACCGGACAGCAACGTGCAAGGAGCCGGAAGATAGCATTGCACTGCATCAGTATCCGTTTGACAAGGATATTGCCGAGCGGAAAAGGAAGGATGACAATCCGCAGGAATGGCAGGACGGACAGAATAACGCTTCATGCAAGGATGGCAGATATTACTATCGTTACTCTTCGGAATCAGACACGTTAATGCCCTTGGCATGGAGATCCGGGAGCAACATACATGAATACTTAGAAGAGACGGAAAGTCTGATCTACACATTTCCCATGCTCCGTTTTAGAGTGTTGGGCTTAACGGCGGGAAGGGCTGAAATTGTACTGAACGAGGAAAGCGGAAAAACGGCATGGATCAACTGTTTCCCCGGGCAGATTATGGTATATGGAAACAGGATGCAACGCAACCGCAGCCTCATGCGGATAAATGGTATTCCAGCGAAAAGAACGCATGACTTTGACACCTACTATATCTCTTGGGAAGACTATCTTCGCATGGTGACGGTAGTCTGCTTCAAGGATAATACGGAAGTCAGAAAACCGTTTGAGGTACAAGGCGATACAATAAAGGGTGAACAAGGCTGGAAACTATGGAAACAAGGAGAAGAGTTGCTGATAAAAGATATTATAGAATACTACGTTGAATAAGGTCGGCTGCCGGAGTGGTCGGAAACGGACACCGGGACGGAACAGCCCGTACGCCAAGGTGTAAGCGTAAGACAGTGAAAGCCCTTTCATCCACGTTAGGGATTGCAGGGAAAAGCCCACAGCATAGCGAGGACTTGCAACGGAAAGCCCGACCCGAAGGGGAACGCCCAAACAACCATCCGCAAAAACTGCTTTTTGAAAAGGATTGCATTTATGGAAAAATGCGAAGTAGATTATAGTGAGTCATCCTATTTCGTTTTTTAATACAAACAATGCGATTTCGCCCAATAACAAAGTCAAAAAGCTACCTATCCAAAGATAATAACCTGTTGACAAATGAAAAACTCCAAGAGTGCTTTCAATGCCCCGTTCCGGGTCTACGAATGTCGGATTATTAAAAAACAACGGAAGCATAGCCAATAATATGCTGACTATAATAAGTACATATAATAATGAAGTGTTCTTCCCCGACAAGTACATATTAATAGAAAATCCATAAGTGATATTAGCCAGCCATGCCATATAAAAAAGCTTTGAAGGCCATTTTACCAAAAAGATTTCAATCCATCCTCCGAGCAAATATGCCCATCCGGGATTTCTATCACTGTCAGCAAACACATTGGCACAACATGCTGATATATAAAGTAATAAGCTGACTGCAACCATGATTGCTTTTTCCATATTCATCTTCATTAATTTATTAGCCAATTCTAAAGCATAAATCAATAAAAGAACAATAGGAATTATTATTCTCCAGTTTATATTCATCTTATGGTCGTTTATCTATCTATATCCTATTTTCAGATTCAATCAATATTTCCCTTCTATTCCATTTTCTTTACGGGCTTGTGCCATTTCTTCCCGATTATCTATAATATATTGTCGCAGTTCAGATAATTCTTTCGCTATTTCTTCGGCTACCGCAGCTTGTTCTGTTTCCGGCTTAAAGGTAAATTCAGGATAAGCCAATCCGACATAGCCGCTTTTGGGACCTTCATCAATAACTTGAGCAAGAATTTCAAGCCATTTATCCGGTACACCACCAGCATAACCGTTAATCCATTTCCCGGACAGTTTATTGAATGCCAATTGCGCCTGCCGACATTCAAATGCAGGTTCTCCTACACCCCCTACATTTTCTATCATACGGGCGTAAAGATTTCGGCGGAACTGTGCTGTATAAAACCAATAAACGGCATCATCTTTTTGCCCTAAGTCATAAAATCTAATCGCCAATACATAGAGCGTTTCAATGGGAGTATTATCTATTTCTGCACGAATTACATCAGCCGTGCTTTGCAGTTTTTTTACATCTTCACTTTTCAGCACATCGCTAAACTTCCCCACTTGAATTGTAAAAGGTTCAGAATTATACCACGGCTCAACATAAATGGGTATTCGTTCAGATTCATTATTACAACTTACCAGACAAAACACTGCCGATAAAACTGCAAAAGCTATTCTTATCATCTTCATATTTTTTGTTTTTGGAATGGATGATTATTTCACTTTCATTTTCAATAGATACACACTACATTCAGTTGTCTCTTAGGCAAATATAAAAAAAGTGCGGTACATTACGAACGGCACACTGTACTTTTTTCGGTAAATCGGACAGGATTTAACATTTATAGCTTGTCCTTGTTGACCGCAGGGAATGGGAAACAGCAGATTCGGTATATGTGAGCCTCGTTATGCCGTACTATTCCCACGGCATCGTGAACGGTGGAACATCCAAGAGTTTCGTTTACAATCCCGGATTGAGAGCCGTCGGAACATCCGTATCACCGAACACGGCAACCAGAACGAGAACTATCGCAGGACGTACAACGAAACCACGCTGTACAAGCCCGTCAAGGAAGACTGGACATCGAGTTAGACCATTCACGATAACCTGAAATGATGAACAAAACAAGATGAAATTAAGATTGGTATTAAGGATATTGTGGAGCTTATGTTGCTTGCTGTTGTGTATATGTGCATGTCGAAGACTACATATTATTCACAAAGCATCCTGAATTTTACCCGATATCTAAAGGGAGGGTGGATTTCATCAGCAAAAAATGCTTTTGAGCATACCATAGAAAAAAAGGAAGACCGAACGTTCCGAAGTTTCGTCCTTATGATATATATTTGTAATCGAGCGGAATGGAAGGACTGCCTGTCAAGACATGAGGAGAAGACAGTCGTGAAAACCGTAACCGTAAATAATTGCAGATAGTGTTACATATCTATTTTTGATGAGAATATTTTTTTGCATTATATTGGTGTTGTCCCCCTTTCTAATGATAAAAGGGCAAACCGACAGGGACTCTATCATCTTTCATGGCAATATAACGAATGACATGAAGGAAGAGGAGGATATTGTAACGCTGTATAGATACAATCTGTTTTGCAAAAATAACCCGCAAAATAAAACTTTGTTAGACATGGCTAATTTTGCAATCAAATGTTTGCGGGGAGATACCATCGTTTTAGAGGTATTGTCAGCTTCTCCTTTCCGCTTTCAAGTAGAGTGTATCGCTGAGAGCGATACTCCAACCAATATTCATGTTTGGAACTTTCCCAAGTCATATAATGGCTGGCACCGCTTTGACAATAATAAGACAGAACGGCTGTCAATCAAAAAAGAAAATCTTGTTTCAACATTGACAGGAACCTATCAGCAGACGTTGTGTTTTGACGGAGAGGAATATATATGGGCAATGATGAAACTTGTTCCTGATGGAACCTTTGAATATATCAGTAATATTTTCAATTTGGATGGGGAAGGTGGAAATTATCTTACCGGGACATGGAATGTAAACAAAGACACGCTTGTCTGTAATGTAGTGTCCGATTTATTTCCGCCAAGGGTACAAAGCCGTTATGACGGACAAACTCTCTGCTTTACCTATTCGGCATGGGAGAATAACAGAAAAGAAGCCTTGGAACATGATATTGTTTACAAATATCTCATATGTGAAACCGGATTGATTGAAACAGGTAAAAGGAAAAGTGCATTAAAAAAAATAAAGTATCGTTATGTCGGGAAAAATGCAACAGATGCAGTAACCGTTCATGTCAACAATCAGGTTTATGAACTTACAACATCCATTGATTCAGTCATACATGATACGATACCTTCTTTCTTCTATGTAAGGCTTGCAAGGGATGGAAGGATTATCGGTGAAAGAAATTTTCCATTAACAGGAAAGTGCCCGATTGAAGAGGATATAGGCGTTGAAGTCTCTGACAAGGGATTTATAATCAGAATCCCATACTGTGACGAATATTTATTCCGTATCGGTGAAGCCCGGTTTGTCTACTCCAATGAGCTGGATGATTTCGTCTTGGCTGCTTATAATGAAGAAACCATTGACAGGCAACATCCCGACTTGGATAGCAGGATAATCAACTATGATTTGCCTGAAAAACCGATGATGCTATCTGCATTTTCGCCGTGTGCGGTCAGGAATAAGACAGAAACGTTGTATTATAAAAATGATACCATATCCCAAGAACTCATAATCAAAAAAATAGATGAACGAAGAATATACTTCGTCTTATCCTCGCAAAAGACCGACCGGGAAGGAAAAAAGGAATATAAAGGCTATGCTTCCATATCCGATTACGCTTACTTGGCTTCGGAAACAGACGTATCGGAAAATGGTGAGCTGTATCCGGTTATTGAATATTGGTATGAAGATGAAGATTTCCCTTTGTCAATAAGAGTCAGTCATGATTACAGTAGGGCGACAATTTCATTTGCAGAAGAACTGTCTTTACCGTTCATTTATCCTCTAAAGAAGAAGTGACAAGATGAAAAAAGTTATTCTCGCCATACTGGTAGCCTTTCTGCAAGTCCTGCTGTCTGATGTGATAATTCAAATCATATTCGGTTCTTCACTCTTGTGGGTAACATCAGGCTCTGCCGCATCCGACATCATCCTGCTCATTATAGAAGCCTATATGGGAGGTCTGTTTTTGCTGACAAACTTATTCATCTTGTATGAAAGCAAGATTATAAGTACCATGCTGATACTTTGGCTATGGGGACTGCTTATGCTTATCGTATTAAGTGTATCTGTTCTGCTGGCATTTATTCCGGGATATGCCTTCGGAATTTTTATCGACTATAAAATTAAACAAAAAAAATAGGATATATTGCTGCAATTCAATGGGATTTGATAACTTTATACGGAAAACGATAAAATAACAATTAAACCTCTGACAATATGGACTTATTGAAAAAACTGGGCAAATATTTCATCATCACGCTCGCTATTTTGTTAGTATGCTCCTTTGTTGTGCTTGTCGATCAGTTCTACGAAGTCGAAGACGACGTATTCGATGTCTTGGGAACATACGAGGCTTTGAAATACTTCTTCATACTGGGAGCAACGGCTTTTACGGCTTCGGTAGCATACAGCATAGGAATTGCCGCCCTGTTCGCCTTTAACAAACTGAAAATACAGACTTGGAAAGAATTTGTCCGTAAACTGGCAGCCGGGCTGCTGCTCGTCATCCCGCTGTCCGCTATGGTCTATTATTGCGACTGGTTCGTCTATCCCCAAATGAAGAAAACCTTCGCAACCATGAAAATGAAAATATCAGACAATATACCGGAAGAAATCGAATATGCAAGAAAGCATAATGTGGAAATGAGCGACATACTGAAAGAAATGCCCATGCTCCTGCCGAAAGCCAGACTTACATACAAACTGGACTCCCTGAAAAACGCTTTCGACGCCACTACGGACACTTGCAGCATGTACCTCTCCATGCTGCCCGATACGATGGCTTCGGAAGCATACAACAGCTATCGGTTGGGCAGCATGGGAGTAGAACCTGCTTGCGCATCACAACCGACAGCAAGCAAGGACAGCCTGACATACATACAACAAGAACTGCTATACCAATATGCAGAAGAAGCGTGGAGAATGGAAAATGAGATACTCAGGCTCGCCAATGAATACAGTATCAGGACACGAAACACGGTAGGTCTGTATATATCCTATGTCCTCTCCGCACTTGTCATTTTCCTGTTCAGACGTTATAACCCGATAAGAAAGATACTGGCAGTACTGGCTGTCCTGATTGTGCTGTCTTATATGTGCAAGGTGTTCGGAGAAGTGGTAAAAGAATACATAGAAGATACCCGGTCAATACCCCAAAAAGTAATAGGGCAAACCAATAAAGCTGTTTTCAATAAGCATATTAAAAATAAAAACAGACAATGACACGATAAGCGAAAACAACAACACTAAATAATATTGCGTATGAACACCAAGATTTTAGCATTAGGAGTGTTATCACTCGCTCTTGGAGCGTCTGGATGCAGAAATACGGACAAACAAGCAACCCAGTTGCAAAGCGTCGGGATTGCCGTTCCGAGAGCCGCACGCATTACCATTGACAAACTGCCTGAAATATTGAGAAACGTACAAGCCGGACGGACTCAGTTTGACTTTACAGGTATTTGCGGAAATGGTACGGACTGCATCTACTTCATGCAGGAAAACGGGAAATTCTACATTGATTTTGAAGCCATGAGCAAGGAACAGCTTCCTTATCTGGATTCACTGAAACAGTTCGCAAAGGAACATAATTATCCTATTGTCGAAACAACTTATAACAATACTCCGGTCGATTACGGACATCTGAAATATGCTCCCGTCCTTAGCCTGAAAGTCAATGCAGACATAGACAGTATCGTGAAGGTCGGAAAACAGATTGAGCAGACCATTTTCAGGAACAACGAACGAACCGTTTATGAAATAGTGCCTTGATATGGATAATGTGTCGGAGAAAATAGACAAATGGCTGGGCGAACATCCGGAATATGCCTTCCTGATATTTATCGGGGTATTCCTGCTTGTACTTTTGGGTATTATACTCAACTGGAAATGGGCTTGGGAACCCCGTACTCCCGGCGGGTGGGAACTGGTAAACACGCTCGGAGAAAGGACATACCGCTTCTGGAAAGGTGTGTTTATGGTAATTATCATCATCATTTTAGTGGTTATATATTGTACGACTTATTAAAAAGACAACAATCACATGAGAGGTCAGTCATCCAAAAAACGGAAATACTACTTCTTCGACTATCTGTTCTGGTTGGGAGAAATGGCATGGTGGCATTACAAGGGCGAGCCAAATCGCCCCAAAGGAGAGTCCATGCTGATGCTTTGCATCATGATATTTATCTATGAGCCGATATTCTTTACAACCGCTCATTTCCTTTACGACTCCCCGGTATTTGAATGGTTTACAGTTGCCATGATAGCCGGAAGCGTCGCAATCCTCCACTGTATATGGCGCGGTTGGATATACCCGTTTTCACGAAGGGAAGCGGTCATGCAGCACTATGAAGGACGCAGGTTCAGCCCCTTCAGATGTTACTTCTTCGTGTTCTCCCTCGGCTTTCTGATGATTGCAGAAGCGTACCTGTTGCCAAGCACACTGATGCGTATAGACGGGCACAAGGCGGAGCCGGTGGAGAACACACGGACGGAAGTTCCGCAAAGGTGGAGAGATTACCTTGCGCTGCATATCACGGTAGGAGCCCGTCAGGAAGTACCCAGCGAAGCCTTGCAATATCTGATCGATCAGGACGGTCGCACATCCCGCTACGGGCAACCGGTCTATGTCATGCAGGTAAGGGAGACAGATATGGGAGGAAAGTTCCGTGTGGGATTACTGAACCACGCCACCTTTGATGAAATCCAAGACGGCAGCCGGAAATTTGTCGAATGTACATGGGTAAAGGGATATACGCCGGACAGCATAAGGGTACTGCTGACCGGATGGTACGAGGTGGAAAATGCCGGGCTTTGTCCAGTCGATTCTTTGGAATGGACGGAAGATACGGAATTTTAAGATGTACAAAAGCCCGACCTGAAGGGGAACGCCCAAACAACCACCCGCAAAAACTGCTTTTGAGTATACCATAGAAAAAAGGAAGACCGAATATTCCGAAGTTTCGTCCTTATGATATATATTTGTAATCGAGCGGAATGAAAGGACTGCCTGTCAAGACATGAGGAGAAGACAGTCGTGAAAACCGTAGATAATTGCAGATAGTGTTACATATCTATTTTTGATGAGAATATTTTTTTGCATTATATTGGTGTTGTCCCCCTTTCTAATGATAAAAGGGCAAACCGACAGGGACTCTATCATCTTTCATGGCAATATAACGAACGACATGAAGGAAGAGGAGGATATTGTAACGCTGTATAGATACAATCTGTTTGGCAAAAACAACGAACTTACCGTATCCGTAGATTCTGCTATGGACAAACACGGCAGGAGACCTGCCGCTGTGTATGTGAAACTCACCAAGGACGGAAGGGCGGCAGGAGAAAGTGTCTTCCTGCTGTCAGGCAACTGCCCGATTGAAGAGGATATAGGCGTTGAAGTCTCTGACAAGGGATTTATAATCAGAATCCCATACTGCGACGGTCATATGTTCCGTATCGGCTATGCCCGATTTGGCTATTCAGAAAAATACGATGATTTTATTTTAACAGAATACAGGGAGGAAAATATAGACAGATTGGATACAGAACAGAAAAGCAAGAATGTAGAATACAGTATCTTATCCGAAAAACCGATTGTATTCTCCATGTTTTCTCCCGAAACGATAAAAAGAATAATCCGGCAGAATCTGATTCGGGGGTATGAGATTGTCCAAACCCGTACAGCCCACTATCCGGTTTTCGGTTACTCTTCCAAGGAGAACAAACTGATGTGGATAGAAATTCCTGCCGAATTTGTCATACAGAATAACAGCCCCCAAAGGATATATGTACTTGATTCCTCTTATTATGGCTATGCTTATGAAACCGGATACAGATTAAAAGAAAATCCTACCAAAGGATGGAGCTGGGTTCTTTTGTATAGAGTTGAAGAAGACTCTATAGGAAGTTATTTGCGTAATTCTGACCCCATTTTTCCAAAAGAATCCAACCGCTACATCATCAATTCACGAATATTTGTTTATAAAAATCCTGAATTTCAGAAACTGTTTGAGGATACGGTTGCCTCAATGTTCCGGAAACATAAGGAATCCCGTTGGCGGGTTACTCCATCTTCACTTTCCCCACGCCAGCGGAAGTTTATCAGACAGCTTATTTCGGGCGACTCCCTAAGAGTCAGGCTTTATTCGGATTCGTTGGATCGTCCTCATTCGGCAAATATTCCGCTTGATGTCGGAAAGAGGTTTAATCTTCCTTGAACAGTCGGTTAGCCACCAGACATTAGCAGTCCTCATAAATCAGAAGAAACAATGAAAGTAAGAATAAACAAAGCACATATATTACTACCTATTGCAGGTTTTGTGATGGGTTGCCTATATGTGCTTCTGTATGCTTTTATTGACTATTGCGATACTGCTCCATTGTATGAATCTTTTTCCGAAATGATATTCAAAATACTATCTTACGATGATGTGCGATTAGCTATTTGTTTGTGGGGATTCATAGGATTTACTTTAGGATGTATTGCAACTCTTTTGATTGTTTTGACTCAAAGACATATCAAACGAAAGAAATCAAACAACGGTAGATAGCAAACGGCGTAACCTCCCCTAAAGGTCGGTTAGCCACCAAATATTATATTTAGAATGAAGAAACGGGACTATAAAGAACAAGAACGACAACGGCGCTATTATTTCTTCGACTATCTGTTCTGGTTGGGAGAAATGGCACAGAGGCATTACAAGGGCGAGCCAAGACGCCCCGACGGGGAGTCCATGCTGATGCTTTGCAGCATTATATTTATCTATGAGCCGATATTCCTTACAACCGCTCATTTCCTTTTCGGCTCCACGGTATTTGAATGGTTTACAGTCGCCATGATAGCCGGAAGCGTCGCAATCCTCCATTATCTATCGAATGGTCGGATATACCCGTTTTCACGAAGGGAAGCGGTCATGCAGCACTATGAAGGACGCAGGTTCAGCCCCTTCAGATGTTACTTCTTCCTGTTCTCCCTCGGCTTTCTGATTATTGCCGAAATGTACCTGTTGCCAAGCACACTGATGCGGATAGACGGGCGCAAGGCGGAGCCGGTGGAGAACACACGGACGGAAGTCCCGCAAAGGTGGAGGGATTACCTTGCACTGCATATCACGGTAGGAGCCCGTCAGGAAGTACCCAGCGAAGCTTTGCAATATCTGATCGATCAGGACAGTCGCACATCCCGCTACGGGCAACCGGTCTATGTCATGCAGGTAAGGGAGGAAGATATGGGAGGAAAGTTCCGTGCAGGATTGCTGAACCACGCCACCTTTGATGAAATCCAAGACGGCAGCCGGAAATTTGTCGAATGTACATGGGTAAAGGGATATACGTCGGACAGCATAAGGGTACTGCTGACCGGGTGGTACGAGGTGGAAAATGCCGGGCTTTGTCCAGTCGATTCTTTGGAATGGACGGAAGATATGGAATTTTGAATAATCAGCAACATACCCAATAAATAGAATGAAGAAATCTGTCATAACACTGTTGTTGGCGGCTGTATCCGTCGTGAGTTGCGAGCCGCCCATGCCGCCGAGCGATGAGGAAATGATACGCCACTTCGCCACGCACGAGGCGGCGTTCCGCAAGGTGTACGAAATCATGTCAGAGAGTTCAGAAGGCAGTTTCCACTATCCGCCGCTTTCTCCGGAAGAGGTCATTATATTTGATTCAACAGAGCAAAGCGATACATCCCATGAATCAAATGACGAAGAAGACCTCCCGGTATATGGGCTGCTGAAGCCAGACCGAATACAGCTCGATTCCCTGTTGTCAGAGATTGGATGCGGTCTTGTCCTTGTTGACCGCAGGGAATGGGAAACGGCGGATTCGGTATATGTGAGCCTCGTTATGCCGTACTATTCCCACGGCATCGTGGATGCAGGAACATCCAAGAGTTTCGTTTATGATCCCGGATTGAGAAGCCGCCGGAACATCCGTATCACCGAACACGGCGACCTGAACGAAATCTACCGCAGGACGTATAACGACACCACGCTGTACAAGCCCGTCAAGGAAGGCTGGTACATCGAGTTAGACCATTCACGATAACCTGAAATGATAAATAAAACAAGATGAAATTGCGATTCGTATTAAGAATATTGTGGGGGCTATGTTGCTTGTTACTGTTATGGGTACATATCAGTGATTACATGCAGTTCGCAAAATACCCCGAACTTTATCCTATAGGGAGTGAAGAATTTGGTTGGATTTGTAAATCTTTCGAGAACTATGCCTTGGGGTGCCGGGTGGCGATTGGTTGGGACATTCTCGGTGTCGTCATATCCGTCTGCCACCGATTCAAGTACAACGGAAAAATCCTGCTGGTACATTTTGTACTGTCGCTAATCATGTTCTTACGTTATTGGATTTGTATGATTTTCTATTGCATTTGGTTTTGCTTTTCAGTTCCTGACTAACGGTTAAACGCCGGGAAACTTTCGGGCAGGACGGAAAACTTGACCTGAAGGGAACGTCCAAACAACCACCCGCAAAAACTGCTTTTGAGCATACCATAGAAAAAAAGAAGGCTGAATATTCCGAAGTTTCTTCCTTATGATATATATTTGTAATTGAGCGAAATGGAAGAATGGTTTTATTAAGAACTGCACTGAAATGGATAACTGAAATACTCAAATGACAAATAAAAGAAATATTTTCAGCCGATTTTTCCGTGTATTGGTGATGTTGCATAAAATTCCATACGCGTATTTCACGGAATGGAACAATAGAAGGAAGCGAAAAGCATTAGCTGCCGGAATATACTTCCTGAGCATCCTCCCGGAATTCGTCCTGTTGGCCGGCATTCTCTTAGCTGCAAAGGGGCAAGACGGGTATGTACATCCGGTAAACGTACCACAAAAGGTAGTCTTCTACGGTCTGGCTGGACTGGCGGTGCTGCTGTCGGCCATCCCTTTGGGATTTTGGGACGACAAGAAGATATGCAAGGAAGTCCGGCAGGAACTCCGTGAGTGTCCCCGTTATTGGAAACGGGCAATAGTGGTCTATTGGGCAGTTATCGTGGCTATGGTGGTGGCGGCGAACATTGTGTTTCCCGCTTTCTCCGATAAGACAATGCCGGTAGAGAATGCGCAAGTTGAAGTACCACAAAGGTGGAGGGATTACCTTGCACTACGTTTTGCCATAGGAGCCCGTCAGGAAGCACCCAATGAAGCCTTGCAGCGTCTGATCGACCAAGACGGGCGCACGACACGCTACGGGAAACCAGTCTATGCCATGCAAGTAAGGCAAAAGGACATGGATGGAGAGTTTCGTGCAGGGTTACAGGACTATGCCACCATCGAGGAAATCAGAGACGACAGACGGATATTTGCGGAATGTACATGGATTAAAGGATATACGCCTGACAGCATTAGGGTATTGCTGACCGTTTGGTACGAAATGAAGAAAGTAGAACTTTGTCCAGTGGACTCTCTGGAATGGACGGAAGATATGGAATTTTAAAACCTACAAAAGCATGAAAAGAGCAGAAACAAGAAGACCTCATTTATTTCGTCTGATTGCGATGATACATAAAACCGCATACATCCTTGCCTACGATATGCTGCGAAAGAAAGGGGTGCATGATTGGGTGGAGCGTCGGGCTGGCGGGATAATCTGCCTTCCCTATCTCTCATTAATTTTGGTGACATTACTTACGTTAAAAGATGAACCGAATAACGGTCAGAAAATAATTTTCACCATTCTAATCGGATGGGCAGCTGTAGCAGTATGGTGCACCTCCGACTTTCAGCTCAAACCTTCTAACTGGAGAATGGAAATCCGGGAAGAACTTGATTTGCGTCCTCTGTATTGGAAAAAGGCGATAGCGGTGTACTATGCCGTTGTCATTGCAGTGGCTGTAGCGGCAGGTATTGTCATGCCCAATTATAATCCGAGGTGAAACATCAGTACGGTATTCGCCACAGCCAGTGCGATGGAGATAAGGACGATTTTGAGGAGGTTTCTGCCGGGATGTGTCATTTCCCGGTAATGTTCGCGTATAGTTTTGCACTGCCTGGTCGTATAACGGAGCTTACAGAACATAGAGGGAAGAAAGCAGAATATCATTACTACGGCAAAAGCAACAATCTGACTGAAACAGCGGAACATCAATGGTATTCCAAGCGGTATGGTTATGGCAAACAGCCAGCATAGGAAAAGCAGCGCACTCCCGTTGAGATTGTTATGTTCCCGCTCGCTCCATTTTTCGGCGACATACCACATATAGTCGATGAAGCAAAACCGATGTTTGCGATTGTCCTTATCCATGCTCTCACCTCCATACAAAGAAATCGACCAATATGAGGATAATCAGAACAGTAACCAGTACAATCTGAATCCGACGACGTGTTTCAGGTTTACAATCGTCAAAGAACCACAGTTTGCCATTAAACTGCCAATGACACGCCCACTCCCAACGTAACAGTAAGCCTACGAGCCATAGTGCCAACAGTCCAACACAGAACAACAGCCAGTATTTCGGGTGAGCCTGCAACCACTCGAAAAACGCCCCGGCCTTGCTGTTTATCATTTCGTATATATCGGTAACTGTCATACTTATAATTAAAAGGGTTCTGAATACAAAAATAATGTTTTCCGCTCACATAATCATTACTTTATGTCTAAAAACACTGCGAAAAACATTCTACGTCTATTATAAAATCGCTATTTTTGCATCATAACGCATTAAAAGTTGATGGTCATGCTTATCAGACACATGTTAAAATCCGTGTTTTCCATTGTTGCTTCATGCCTGTTTGCAGGTTGCACGCTCGGATATAAGAATGACGGCAAGGAAGTGACTTGGCACTCATGGAATGAAGGCTGGGGACACACGTCCTTCAAAGTGGATGCCGATCCCCAAACCTTCAAAACACTGGGTGGTGCTTACGGGCGTGATTCCAGACATGCCTTTTTTATGGGAGGCATCGTAGAAGGAGCTGATCCTAAAACATTTAAGTCTCTTAAAGACGGATATGCCTGCGATGACAATCAAGCCTATTATCGCGGTGGCATTCTGAACGGTTCGGACGGCAAATCCTTCCAATCGTTAAAAGAAGGGTATGCGAGGGACAAGTCCCGGGTCTATTTTGATGGAAAAGTAATGGAAAACGCAGATCCGGTAAGCTTTGAAGTCCATACCCATTACCTGACAGAGGACAAGAAGGATTTCTACAGGTTGGGAAAAGCACTGAATGTACAGGATAAATCCACGTTCGCTGTATTGGGAGATGAAGATTCAGAACGTACCCGTTGGGCAAAAGACCGATATAACGGATATTTCATGGAAGACGGTAGTGTAATCCACGGAATAGATTATGCCTCCTTCCATCCTGTGGCGGAGGAAGCCCATCTTTATTCCGGCTGTTATGCGGCGGACAAGAATAAGGTGTATTACAGGGACAAGATTGTAAAGGGAGCAGATCCTGCTTCGTTCAAGGAGATAGACTATCTGATTTGTCAGGACATAAACGGTGTATATAAGGAAGACAGAATCACACAGGTGAAGGATTATTCACTGTTAAAAAAAATAGTCAGGGATAGACATATGTATACTGACAACCAATATATCTATGACGCGGATTATAACATACTTTCCGATGCAGACGTGGCTACATTCAGACACCTCTGTAATTCGTGGTATAAAGATAAAAAACATATATGGTGGAGGAATCACCCCCTTCCGGATGTGGTGGACATCAGCACATTCCGTCCGGTATGGAAGACATCCGTCCGTGACGGCAGAGAATCCACTGAAGAGGATTCCGATTACGGATGCGACAAGAATCACGTGTACTACCATGACTCAATAATCGAAGGGGCTGACCCGTTAAGTTTCTGGTTGGTAAATTTGAATGACGGAAACGGCTGGATAGCTTATGACATGAAGAGAATCCATGAAGGAAAGGACACGCCTGCATTCCGGAAGTATTTCAAAGAAAGATATGATCTTGATTTTCAGTAACGGATATGGCTTTCAGGCGGATGTATATATATAAGTTTAATATTTATATAGATGGGTAAAATTTTAACGATAATTGTAACAATGATACTTTTCGGTTGCAGTTCCATGAAACACTATGACGTGTTTCAATGTGACAATGGCAACGATTATGTCAGCGAGGGATTGTACCGTATCGTGGATAAACGAGGGCGTATCGGGTATGCGGACGAAAGCGGCAGGACGATCATCAAGCCCCGCTTCGCCTTCGGCTTCCCATTCGAGAACGGCAAGGCTAAAGTAACGGACAAGGGAGAGATGAAAGAAGTTCCGGGTTCGGACGGAGAATACCACTATTGGGAAAGTGACGAATGGTACTATATCGACAAGAAAGGGCAGAAAAGTGAAGAAAACAGACAACAATAATCTATATGAGAGACTTGAAAATGCCGCAAGGGAAACCGGTTGGCATTTATGGATGACCGAAACGGTACGTGCGTTACGGCACGCGGATATTTACCGCTTCGGGACATGGGCTGAACTTGAACGGCTCTCCAAAAATATATCCGCCATGCAATGGCTTATAGCTAAACTTGACAGTTTCCATATAAACCCGTCGCCGGTGTCCCCGGAGGAAGCTGCCCTTTATATCCTTGCCTGCTATTGTCCGGACAACAAGGTGCTGGGCTATGTCATGGATACCCTGATGCTCTGTTACCGGAGAAACGACAGCAAGGGGATGCTGATGTGCGCCCGGATACATTCAGTAGTGAACAGGAAAGAGGAATATCCGCATCTGAACGGGCTATACAACATAATGGCAGGTTTCTATTTGAAAGAATTTTCCCGTTTCCTCGAACCTGCTTGGAAAGGCGGCAGCTTCATGACCGAGAATGATTTCCGGGAAGCCGAGCGGTATCTGCCGGATTTCAAGGCTTCCGGATTCCGCGAAACGGTACTGGCAAGAGTGACGGCACAAATGACCGGAGAGGAACTTGCCAAACGGTGCCATATGTCGAATACCGTGTTCCGTGCGCAATTCAGAGAGACTTTTGGAACAACGGTATCCAACTGGCTTCGTGAACGGAAGAAAAGCAGGATAATGGATATGCTACGCAGTACCGATATGCCCATCCAGAAGATAAGCGAGCGTAACGGGTTCAGAAACGAATCCACATTTTCGGAATACTGCCGCAGGAATTTTGGTGCAGCACCGACGGAAATCAGGAAAAACACAAGCCTGACAAAAAGCTGAAATAATACGATAGAAAGCTGAACAAGAGAACCGCATATCTTTCGTAAATTTGTTCAAAACAAGAAAGATATGTCGATTCATCGCAAAATACTGTTCGGTTACTTCATTTCGATGGCGGTTATCGGCAGCATGGCTGCCGTCCTGCTGCATGAACGTCATCGTGTACAGGAGATAGAAAACGGGACAATGGCGGTAAGGCAAGTGCAATACAACGGGAACACCGTTCACCGCCACATCACGATTCTTGCCACCTACGGGGAAACCGCCCTCGCCTGGGAAGAGGAGGATTTCATGGCCTATCGCTCACTCCGGCTGTATGTAGATTCCATGTTGCAGTCCATGAACAAAAGGAATGAGGAGTTTGTCAGCCGCAATCAGATAGATACCCTCCGCCATCTCCTGGAAAGCAAGGAGAAGCATCTGCATCAAATCATGCAGCTGTTCCATAAACAGGGCAGCCCCGAAGGTTTGCTACTTACCCGTCTACCGGAGGAAGTCCATTCCAGAGCCGTAACACGCAAGAAAAAAGGACTTGCGGGATTCTTCGGCGCAAAAGAGACGGTAGAGGTCGCACCTTCCGCATCCGCCACCCTCGACATGCTGAACAGGGAGTTGCTTTCCATCCAGAGAGAGCATTTGAAAGCCATAGATACCAATATGGACAGCCTGCGTAACCACAATAAGGAACTCAACAGGAAACTCCGTACCCTGATAACCACAATGGATGACCGTACCGCACGTGTTCTGGCTGAAAAAGAACGCAATCTCAGAAACTCCTATGACCGCTCCATTCTTATCATCACATGGCTTGTCGTATCGGCCCTTGTGCTGCTTGCCATATCCTACCTGATTATCCAGCGTGACTTGCGTGAAAAAACAAGGACGAGAAAGCGTCTGGAAGATACGGTTGAACAGAATACCGCGCTGCTGGAAATGCGCAAGAATATCATCCTTACCATATCGCATGACATCCGCGCGCCCCTGAACATCATCAGCGGCAACGCCGAGCTGGCAATGGATACACGGGAAAAGAAACGGCGAAATACTTACCTGAACAATGTCGGGATTGTATGCCGCCATGTGGTACATCTGCTCAACAACCTGCTGGATGTGTACCGCCTGAACGAGGCGAAGGAAATCCGCAACGATGTCCCGTTCAACCTGCACGGGCTGCTGGAGCGTACCGCTTCCGGATTCTCCCACGTGGTCAACAACAAGGGTATTCTGTTCGACTGTGATTTCAAAGATACGGAAGTCAGGCTTTATGGCGATGCGGACCGTATAGAACAAATCATAGACAACCTGCTTACCAATGCCGTCAAATTCACGGAATCCGGTACAATCAGTTTCAATGTCCGCTATTGTAACGGAAATCTGATGCTGGAAGTAAAGGATACGGGTATCGGCATGACCGAGGAGACTCTCTCGCGTATCTTCCGCCCGTTTGAGCGCCAGACTTCCGCCGCCAATGCTGACGGTTACGGGCTGGGCCTGCCCATCACGCAGGGACTTGTGAACCTGCTTGGCGGCACAATCGGGGTGACAAGTTCCATCGACCGGGGAAGCACGTTCCGCGTCACCCTTCCGTTACCGGAAACGAATGAGCCGGTAGAGAGTGAGAACCGTATACTTCCGCATTCCGAACATCTGCCCCATAATGTTCTTGTCATTGATGACGACAGCATGTTGAGGAATGTAATCAAGGAGATGCTGGAACGCAACGGCGTGGCCTGTACGGTATGTTCCTCTGCCAAAGAGGTGGTCAGGGCCATGCGCTGCCAGGACTATGACCTGCTTCTTTCCGATATCCAGATGCCCGGTACCAACGGCTTCAATCTGCTGGCCCTGCTGCGCAGCTCGACCATCGGGAACTCACGCACGATACCGGTTGTCGCCATGACCGCACGCGGTGACAGGGAGAAAAAATCCTATTTGGATGCCGGATTTACAGCCTGTATCTACAAGCCGTTCTCATCTTCGGAACTGCTGAGCCTGCTCTCGGATATAAGGGGGGACCTGCCGGATGAAAACCGGGAAGTTGATTTCAGCACAATGCTTTCGGAGGTCAATGACAAGTCAACACTGTTATATTCCTTTATCGGACAGTCGAAACGGGATGCGGAGGAACTTGCTTTAGCGGCAGATAGCGGTGACAGGGAAAAACTGCGTGAAATCGCCCACCGTATGCAGCCGATGTGGGAGCTGTTGCAGATGGAGGGTACTCTGTTGGCCTATCGGACTCTGCTGAAAGACAATACCGCGGGCGATGATGCCGTACGGGAGTATACGCGTCAAATAATAGAATATACCGTCATGCTGATAGCTGAAGCGGAAAACGAAATAAAAAGACTGACAAATGAAACGGAAAATATTGATAGTTGAGGATAATATAGGCCTGTCGCAGATGCAGAAGGACTGGTTTGCACAGGCGGGTTATGATGCGGTGACAGCCATGAACGAGCCGACAGCCCGTTCGTTGATACGAAAGACCGCATTCGATCTGATACTTTCGGATGTGCGTCTGCCGGAAGGGGATGGCATTTCCCTGCTGGAGTGGCTCCATAGAGAAAAAAGGGACATTCCTTTCATCATCACGACCGGATATGTGTCGGTTCCGGATGTGGTACGTACCATCAAATTGGGCGCGATAGACTACCTGCCCAAGCCTGTACGCAAGGAACACCTGCTGGAACTGGCAGAAGACGTATTCCAACCGATGGTCACGGTACGGAAGAAGGAGAAGGAGTTGTTCCACCGGACAAGCCCGAAAATTCTGCAAGTGGAGAAGTATGCCAGGCTGGTGGCCCCATCGGAAATGTCAGTAATGGTTCTTGGAGCCAACGGTACCGGCAAGGAGTCCGTGGCGCAGAGTATCCATCAGGGCAGTGAACGCCGGGACATGCCTTTCGTGGCGGTAAATTGCGGGGCATTGCCCCGTGAACTGGCCGCCTCGCTTCTCTTCGGACACGAGAAAGGGGCGTTTACCGGCGCCGATACCGCCAAGGCCGGTTACTTTGATATGGCGAAAGGCGGAACTCTGTTCCTGGATGAGATCGGGACAATGTCTTATGAAATCCAGTCCATGCTCCTTCGTGTGTTACAGGAAAGCACCTATACCCCGATCGGCAGCAGCAAGGAACGGGTGGCGGATGTGCGGATAGTCTCTGCCACGAACGAGGATTTGCAACAGGCTATCAGGAACGGCCGGTTCAGGGAAGACCTCTATCACCGTTTGAACGAGTTCGAGATCCGTCAGCCATTCCTGGCTGAATGTATGGAAGACATTATTCCTTTGGCCGAGTTTTTCCGTGAACGCTATTCAAGGGAATTGAAACGGGAAACAAGCGGTTTTTCCGATGATGCCAGATGCAGGATGCTTGCCTACCCGTGGCCGGGTAATGTGCGTGAATTACAAAACCGTGTGAAACGTGCCGTGTTGCTTTCCGACTCACCTTTGCTTGCCTGGCAGGATTTGGGAGTTGACACGACTGTTGGAAGTTCAAAGAGCCATAGGGGAAAAATGCCGGAATCGGACGAAAGGGAACGGATCGGCAGGAGCCTGGCAGAGAGCGGAGGCAATGTCAGCCGTGCGGCGGAATCCCTGGGGATAAGCCGTGTAACCCTGTACAAGAAGATGCGGAAGTACGGTCTGGAATAAGGCGTTTATCAGTTCTTGGCATACACGAGCCGGCATATTCCGTTGGAAAATGCCTTGCAGGAGCGAAGCTGCCAGCGGCGGGAACGTAAGTCCGCAGTCAGTGACATACCTTTCCCATAAGAGAATGGAAGCAGGTAGAGCACAATTTCGTCCACAAGATTATACCGGAAAAGCCCGCAGGCATATTCTGCGCTTTCCCCGTTGTGCACTGTTGCCAGACAGGTACAGTCCTTATCGTATTTGGGTATCATATCCATCAGGTCCATTACTCCGTACGGGGGAGAGATAAGAATGGTTGCTTTCTCCTGCCAGTACGGAAATCCGTACCGTGTATTCTCCCTGACCCACTGCATAAGCGTTTCCTCTTTCCGGGGAAGGAATCCGTCAAGGGTGACTGCCATGATAATCTGAATTTTTGCCATACCTTCTATCCATTAAAAAAGCATGAGACCCATGCTGTTTCGGACGGAGGCTCTGGTATGCCCAATGACAGAAAACTTGCATGGGCTCACGCTATAAGGTATAGCATAAGCCTCACGCGAGAGCCTCTGTCATTGAAATTTACCAGATTTCCGTCCGAGACGTCTTGCGACCTATGTATATAAGTGGCGAAAGCATTCCGCTATACGCCATTGAATTCCATTTAATATTCAAATATACGGATTATTTTTTTATAACCGGTCATACCGGTTATTAATTTTCGTTATCCTCCTTATTTTCCGTCTCTTCCCCGGTTTTCAGTCCCAGCCTTTCGCAGAGTTCCGGGTCACTTTTGATGCGTTGCATCTCCTCGTTGACTATGGCCTGGGCATCCGCCTTGATCCGGTCATAGTTGCGCTTTATCTGCTGGAGCATGATGTCGTTGCCTTCCTTGTCCCTGAACTCATTGATGACCGGGATTTTCCTGTAAGCCTTTTCCTCCGCGCTGACCCTGGCATGGTCCACGACTATTTCGGCATGGAAAATCTTCTGGTCTATTTTCTCCCCGAAGTTGTCCGACACTGAGCCGACAAAAGTTCCCTGCGATAGGTTGGCAATTTTGGATGCCGGAATGAGCGAGTCGAGCTGCGTGTTGACGGAGGTGGATACATCCTGCCGGTTGATGGAGACCGACTGCCGCTGCTGGAGGATTTTTCCGAAGCGTTCGGAGAGTGTCTTTGCCGTTTCGCCGACCACCTGCCCGCTGAAAATGTTTCCCACCGTGTTTTGGATGACCTTGCTTTCCTTTTCACCGTAGTCCCGGTTGAGCTGGGAGAAATCCTGAAATCCCAGGCAGACCGCCACCTTGTTGGAACGTGCCGTTGCAATCAGGTTGTCGAGTCCCCGGAAATAGATGGTGGGAAGTTCGTCGATGATGACCGTGCTCTTGAGCTGCCCCTTTTTGTTAATGAGCTTGACGATACGGCTGTTATACAGTCCGAGGGCTGCCGAATAGATATTCTGGCGGTCGGGGTTGTTGCCTACACAGAGGATTTTCGGTTCCTGCGGGTTGTTGATGTCCAGTGAGAAATCGTTGCCTGTCATCACCCAGTATAGCTGCGGGGAAATCATACGCGTAAGCGGGATTTTTGCCGAAGCTATCTGGCCCTGGAGCTGGTCCTGGGCTCCGCCTTTCCATGCGTCCATGAAAGGTGAAAGGTAGTTTTCCAGCTCGGGATAAGAGGTAAGAATCATGAACAGATCCGCATAAGGCTTGTTCAGAAGCTCCACGGCATGGGGGAAAGTGCAGTAAATCCCGTTCTTGTAAATTTTCAGGTACCAGATGATCGAGGCCAACAGGATAATCGGGGATTCCACAAAGAAGTCGCCCTGTTTTTCAATCCAGGTCTTGTTCAAATTCAGCATAATGGTATAGCTTGCCTCGTAGGCATCGGATATGTCCGTCATGAACTCCGGATTGATGGGGTTGCAGCGGTGCGAACGGTGCGGGTCGTCAAAATTGATAACGTAGAAATGGGGCTTTACCTTGTACTTGTCCATGTTGTGCAACAAGGTGTTGTAGGCAATGGCAGACAGGTCATCGAACTTGTAATCGTAGATATAGACACTGAATCCCTTGGAAATCATCTGGCGGATGTAATTGTTCACCACTGCGTAGGATTTACCGGAGCCCGGTGTTCCCAGTACGATGGTGGCGCGGAACGGATTTACCACATTGATCCATCCGTCATTGTCCTTTCCCGCATAGCGGAAACGGGTGGGCAGGTTGACGGAATATTCGTTTTCAATCAGGCGTGTCTCCTGCATGAAGGACTCGTTCTCCTGGTTGAACACGTCCTCCATGAGGTTATTCCTGTAGAGGCGGCTTATCCACAGTCCCGCCATGAGCAGGCAGAGGTATCCGGCTGTCAGCGTGAGGACATAGAGTGATGTGACCGCCTCATGGGGAAACGGAAGATCGAGCAGCCACCAGTTGAGGAAAAACAGCACCGCTCCGGCCGTGAGTACCGCCCAGATTCTGTGCCAGGTGATTTTCTCCCCCTTGACACCGATTGTGCCCATGCAGGATATGGCCAGCAGCAGCACCGCCAGCAGTTTGGTCCAGAGAATGCAGCCGAATATGCCTGTCGTCCGGTCGAAATTCAGCAGGATGCGGTCGATGACATCCAGTGTCAGCTGCCATGCCGCCATACTCGGATAGCAGTACACGTAGACATGTATGACCATAATGAATATGCTTACGGCACGGCCAAAGTCCATGATTTTGGCGAGTGCCCTCAAATCGTCTTCCTGTTGCATAAAATGTTCGTTTTTGCGGGTCAGTCCCGGGTTATTGTCTCAGATGCCGCGCGATTTTCGTTTGGCCTGCTTTTTTTTCCGCTTCATACGGCGGCGGAACGCCTCTTCTTCGTAATCGACGGCCGGGTTGGTCTCCAGGGTAAGGATACCTGCCGCCTGTTCCAGCGTGCTGTCTCCCTCCGCCTTGCAATGCCGGCCGTACCGGAGCGCGTCATCTTCCCGCTCTCCGTTTTCGGGACGGTTTTCCCACCGTCGGAAGAGTTCGTGGAATGCGTTGGCGGAAAACTCCTTTCCCATACGCGAGCCGTTGAACACCTCGCGTCGCCGGTGGTCGATGAACGTCACCCCGTAGATGCGTCCGTTCTCATTTTCACGGAATACCACTCCGATATGCCCCTTTTCCAGCATTTCCACCAGTTCTTTCCGGGAACGTGCCCTGCACATGACTTCCGCCACCTGCCGCTGTATGTCCGGAGCCCATCTGCCCGCTTTGAAATCCTTCGTATGGGCGAGCATCCTTTTGCTTATTCCTTCATAGCCGAAACGTTTGCCGAAACGGGAACTCTTGAAGGGCGGGATGACCACTCTGGCCCTGCCGTCTGTGGCGGAATAGACAATCCCCGTATAGGGTACGCCCTTGTATTCGCCCTTTACCAGTCCGGCTTCGATGTTGAACGCGGAGAGCAGCGCGCTGTATTCACCGAAGCTTTGGAAGCGGTAACCCTCCAGCACCGCCTTGAGTGTGCTTCCAATCTGATGCCGTATGTCACCCGCCGAGACGTCCACCTTTCCCGGTTCCGCTTTCAGGTCGCGCTTCTCCGTGTCCGCCCCGTTCCTCAGCCCGAAATCCGTCTCCAGTTCCCGGCAGGCTGCCATGGAGCGGCGATGCTCATAGGCGTCACTGATTTTTCGTCCTTCACCGTCCACGCAGACACTCACGATGTGGATATGCGTATTGTGCGTGTCACTGTGCCTGTACACGATATACGGCTGGTCTCCGTATCCCATTTTCTCCATATACCTTGCCGCCAGTTCTTCCAGCTGTACGTCAGTCAGCCGGTCTTCCGGTGCGGGGCTGAGTGCGATATGCAGGACGGGCTTCTCGGTATTGCGGTTCGCAAGCAGGTAGTTCTCGAACGAAAGGAGTGCAAGGCGTATGTCCGTACCCGGCAGTCCGAGCCTGTCGGAAATCATGCGGTTGCCGGAAAGGATTTCGGCAGTACCTGCCGCCACCTTGCCGTAGTTGTAGGCAAGCGCCCCGTAAAGGCTTGTGCCGTGACTTATCTTTGCAACCATTTCCTTTCGTATTCCTGGGTCAACACTACGATTTTTTTGCAGAGAAGCATCAGTTCCACGCTTGACTTCTCCAGTTTGTAAAGCAACGCCATGGCCCGTTTCTCCCCGAAATTGTTTTTCAGTGTACGGACAACCTGGTTGTAGTTGTTTCCGACGGCCCGGAACTGTCTGTAGAATTCCGTAAGTCGGATGTAATAGTCCATCGTCGCCTTGTCGGTCTTCACGACTTTGAGGGTTCCTCCGAAAATGGCTTTCTTGATGAACAAAGTACGGTCCTTGGCTCCGGATTCCGCCAGCATCTGCTCAAACCGGCTGTTCTCCCCGGCATTCAGCCGGAAACTGTATCTGTAGTCAGCCGGATCACTCTTGGGCTTCCTGCCCGTCCTTCTCACATTTGTCTTCTCCATCTGTCTGATTTTGGGATTTGTACTTCTTCTTTTCCGGAATTGCGACTTTGGAGCAAATGCCTCCGCTCTTCCGGGAAGTGCGGAGGTTTCCGTCAGACAAAATAGTTTTTGTCTGACGGAAACACAACTTGCTCTGTTCGTTTGAACAGAGAATCCGCCTGTCGTCGGATTGCTGCGCGACGCTTGCGGCGTGCCAGTTCCTTCGAAGTGCGTTTTTTCCTCTGTCGTATTCCGACGGTGCAAAATTACAGCGTATTAATGCGTTGTAAAACAGTTGCTTGTCTGACTTGTAATGACAGCTGATGCCATGTGGTGCCAACCCGACTGAAAGATGGCTATGGAGTCGGATTATTGTCCTACTTTTGGGCATCGGATAAGGATATGTCATTCTTCCGGGGTATTATGTCCGTCCTCTTTCACCGGTATGACATGTTCTTATGTCCTTATGTCGGAGAAACAGTGTGTCAATATGTCAGGAGAAAAAGAGAATGATATGATAACGGAAAGAAATGTCATCGCCACCGGAGCGGATGATGGCAGGACAGCGACGGAATACGGTCATGACCTGACATTCCGTTGCCGGGTCCCGATGTCATTGCCCTGTTCCAGAGACAGTGGGTTGCTTTCCGGTTACAAGACACTCTTCCGTTGTTGCAACCACCGTTCGGGGTGTCCGGATAAGGGCATGTTACCGGCCTGGCGTCTTGTAACACTGTTCCGGCAAACCGATGAAAAGAAAAAGCAACGTTACAATAACCCGATTATAAACCCCTTATTTGAAAAGCGTATGAGCAAACGATGTGTCTTTATCGCCCTGAGCAACCAGAAGGGCGGAGTCGGCAAGTCCACCCTGACGGTGCTTCTTGCCAGTTATTTCCATTATGTAAAAGGCAGGCAGGTGGCGGTCGTGGACTGTGACTACCCGCAGCACAGCATCCAGGCGTTGCGTACCCGTGATACGCAGAGCGTGGAAAAGAGTGAATACCTCCAGCGGCTGCTCTGCGAACAGTTTGAAAGGACCGGTAAGAAAGCCTATCCCGTCCTGACTTCCGGTCCCGGCAAGGTGCTGGAGACGGCCGGCAGGTTGGAGGATTCCTCGGAGATTGTTTTCTTCGACCTGCCCGGTACCGTGAACTCGCCGGGTATCCTGGAAGCCATCATCAACATGGACTACCTCTTTGCCCCCGTCATCCAGGACCGCATGGTGATGCAGAGCAGCCTTTCCTTTGTGGCTACCCTCCAGGACTTTGTCCGTAAATGCCCTGAAGCGCCCCTGAAAGAGATACGGCTGTTCTGGAACAGGATTGACGGACGTGTGTCCAGGGAGATTTACCGCCATTACAACGGGATTTTCGGAAAGATAGGGTTGCGGACCCTCGACACGGTGATGCCTGACATGGAACGTTACAACAGGGAGGCGGCTTCCGGAAGCCGCCCGCTGTTCCGGAGCACCTATTTCCCGCCTTCGGACAAACTGTTGAAAGGCAGCGGCCTGGACCTGCTTGCCGATGAGATTGAAAGTATTGTTTATTCCAAACCTTTAGGATTATGACGAAAAGAGGAGTATTCAATGTGGATGAGGAACGGTTGAAGGAGATCATGGCGCACGGGACGGATGCCGAAGGTACGCCGAAGCATGCTCCGGTTACTGAAACGGAAGCTTCCGTTACCGCGCGGAAGGATGGCGGCAAACGGAAAGAGGCTGTTCCTGCACTGGAAGAACGGATGAAAGAGTACCGGAACTGTTTTCTCAGCCGTAAGAATTCCGTTCACCGCAAACAGACCTATATCTGTTATGAGACGTACCGCAGGCTTGCCCGGATACTTCCCCTGCTGAGCGAAGGCATGACGGTACCTGCCTTTTTGGACAATGTGCTTGACCATCATCTGGCACAGTATGAAGAGGAACTTGACGAGATGGTCCGTCAGGGAACTATAAACCCGCGTTGATTATGGAACAATGGTTTGTTTATTTGATTTTGACGGCCGCGGTTTTCCTGCTGTATATGGGATACAGACTGAGGCCCGGAAGAGACCGGTTGGGAAAAAAGAGTGCCGGAAACGGTTTTGAGAAGATTGTACCGGAAACACGGTCTGGCGGACCTGTACCGGAAGTTGCCGGCTGTCAGTCAGAAAAAGACGGGGACCTGCCGGAGCGGGAAGCCGTTATTGAAAGGATTCTGTCCGGCGGCATCTCCTTGCCGGAAGATTTTTCCGGTTTTCAGGAAGAGCATTTTTTTAACCGGTTTGAAAGTATGGATATGGAAACCAAGAGCTTGCTAAAAGAGATGGAAGAAAAGAGTGTATATGCGGAAACGTTTCTGGAGCGTAAAATGACGGGAACGGGAAGACAGACTTACATTCACGGTTCGCTGTATGGAGAGCTTGTCCGGATACTTCCGGTCATTGCTCCGGGATTGTCCGTGCCCGCGTTTGTGAACAACGTACTGGCTGACCATTTGAAACAGCATCAGGATGTAATAAACGGAATGTACCGGGAGGAAGTGGAAAAACGGTTGCAGGAATGGAAGAGATGATGTATCTGTCGGTGCGTCTGGGCTGTGCCGTTTATCTGTTATATAAGGTATGGGGACAGAAAGCCCGGATACGGGAGTGGTGTGACCTGCTTTATACTCCCGTGAAAAAGGAGGAGACGGTCCCTGCCGTTTCCGGTGATGAACCGGATGTGATGGGCAGTACCCGCTTTGTCTATCTGGATGAGGATGCGGGGAAGACAGCTGCTCCTTTCATGTCCCATCCGCTGGAAATGGGGACGGATTATCTTGGCGAGGAGGAGGGAATACCTTCCGATGAGGTGGAATGCTCGCTTCCGCTCGAAAAGATGCGGATGTTGCAGGAGGAACAGGAAGATCTGGAGCGGCCGGTTCCTGAGACGGATGCGGTGACGCAGGCGGTCACACTGGATGACCTCAGCCTTGTGGGGGATGTGCTGATGAAGGTGGACGGGGCTGACCGGGACAATGGCAAGGCTTCGGCTGCCGCCCGGACCTTGCTTGCCATCCGGAATACGGACCTGTTCGACGTGTTTGTTTCCCAGGCTGGAAATGAGGAGGCGGTCAACCGGCTGCTGGAGAAGTATCTGGATGAGGACGGATGTCCGTCGGACAAGGAGGGTAAGCGGCATGGGAACGATAGGGGAATTGACTGGAGGGAGCTGATTTGATAACAATGAAGCCTGCACACCGGACGGGTGGCAGGCTTCATCGTTTTTACAGTCGGAGGGTGTCCTGGTTACTTTATTTACATAGCTTCTTCATCAGGATTAAAATCGGCATAAAATGCCTCTCTCCGTATCTCAATGTCCTTCAGTTCCTGATACATGAACTTGCAGGCATAATCATACAGTGGAATTGCCGTACCATGTTCGTTGGAATCCCTGAAACCGAGATTCGACCTGTAATAGTTTACCAACAGTTCGTCAGGGGTTAAATCGGCAGCGAACAGGAAGAGGTACTCGCAGCCGGCAATCTTTCTCAACTCGCAGATTTTAGGAATCAGAAAATGCCAGAATACGACGGTTCCCAGTTTCTGTCCGATACCCAGCTTCTCCCACAGCGTACGGCAGTTGTCATTGGCGCAGAAATGCACGATTTCCACACCGGCAAAGGTTTTTCCCACCCTCTTCAGGTTGTCTTCGGATTCTTTTTCCAGATCATTGATGACCTGGTTCTTCTTTATATGCGAAATTTTGGAGAGGTCTTTTTTAGCCAGTCCTTTCCGGGTACGGATGCTTTCCAGAATGGAGTCAATGGTTTTCTTGTCCTCTTCCGTGGAGGACGGGTCCTGTTCCAACTCCACCAGAAAACGGAACAGTTCATTGATCTTACGCAACTTTTCCCCCTCTCCGAACCGGTCATACAGCATCCCGCATTTGACGGAGAAATAGAAAAGTATACGGTTGTCCGCGTCTTTGACAAGATAGAAGGCTATATTTCCCTCTTCGTCCTCCGCATACGCCTCGTTCTTCAGGGTATGCTCCAGACTGCCGTTTCTTCCATTGAAGAAACTGTCCACCATCCTTAAATGCGCCTCATTGGAAGAGAGCCGTTCACAGGTAAGGGAATCCAGCAGCTGTTTTTGTCTGTCAGTTATCCTCATAGTCACCGTTCCGGGTTATTTTCTCATACAGGAAACGGCGGATTTTCACCCTTTCCGCATCTTTTCTTATATCATCCGTGGCAATCAGCCTGTGTTGTCCCTCCGGAAGAATCCGCTGTCTCGCCACCTGCCAGGCGTATTCCCCGTGTGTGATGCTGCTCAAGCTCCAGGAATCCTTGCATGCATACGTTTCAAATACGGTATCGAACACTTCCTTATACCGTTCTTCTACCGGGGCGGGCAATTCCTCGTGCAGTGTGTCATTTTTGTAACGTTGGCGTATGGCTACCAGAACCGGTCCGTATTTCCACGCTTCGAAACAATCCCCGAACAATGGTTCTCCTGTCCGGATGATGGACTCACGCTGTGTGAAATAAAGCAGTTTGTGCAGCTTCATTTCATCAATCTTTCTGCCGAACCGGCGCCGGTAGCGCAGGCAGATATAGGATGCTATTTTTACAACGTCTTCCATACATCTGAGTTTTAGAACAAAAATACGGAAATTCTTTTTATTTCGCAAGTATGCCTGGCCTTATTTTTTATCAAGTAGCTGATAATTGGGGTATTTGTTCCATGCGGTCAGCATTTCCGGCAGACATCTGACGACATCTCATGCTACCTGATGAAACGTTTGTATCACAGCCGTTTGTCCCTTATATATTTGCAGTCGAAATCAATTTAATGTCTCACCTAAACGATTCGACAATGAAGAAAAGAATCCTTTTTTCGATGATGTGTGCGCTTGTCGCCACCGGTGTCTTTGCGCAGGGCCAGGGCCTTGCGGGTATCAACGAGGCGACAAGCCTCATGACCTCGTACTTCGACCCCGCCACCAAACTGTGCTATGCCATCGGCGCCGTGCTCGGTCTGGTGGGCGGCATCAAGACCTACGGCAAGTTCAGCAGCGGTGATCCGGACACGTCGAAGACGGCAGCCTCCTGGTTTTTCGCCTGCATTTTCCTGATTGTAGCCGCCACCATCCTGCGTTCCTTCTTCCTCTAAGACGATGGAGTATCCTGTTAACAAAGGTGCGGGAAAGGGTGTGGAATTCAAAGGGCTGACGACGATGTACCTTTTCATCCTTGCGGGCGGCCTGGCCGCCGTCCTGCTGACAGTCATCGTGCTTTACCTTGCCGGTGTCAGCCAGGGGGTGTGCATTCCCCTGGGCCTGGGCGCCGGCCTCCTGCTGGCCTGGCTGGTCTTCCGGATGAACGCGAGGTACGGCGAGCACGGTCTGATGAAGCGCCTGGCCCAGAAGCGCCACCCCCGTTACCTGATCCACCGCAAGAGAGTGTTCCGATTACTTACCAAAAGAAGAAAACCATGAGAAATGTACTGAAAGCCGAGACGCTGGAACGCAAGTTCCCCCTTCTGGCAGTGGAGCACGGCTGCATTGTAAGCAAGGACGCCGACCTGACCGTGGCCTTTGAGGTGCTGCTGCCGGAAATCTATACGGTGACGGGCGATGAATACGAGGCTATCCATTCGGCCTGGGTGAAAGCCATCCGCGTGCTTCCCGACTATTCGGTGGTGTGCAAGCAGGACTGGTTTGTGGAAGAGACCTACCGTCCCGATTTCGACAGGGATGGGCAGAGTTTCCTTGCGAAAAGTTACGAACGCCATTTCAACGAACGTCCGTATCTGGGCCACCGCTGTTATCTTTACCTGACGAAAACGACCCGCGAGCGCAGCCGTCGCCGGAGTGACTTCAGCACGCTCTGCCGTGGGCATATCCTGCCCCGTGAGATTGCGGACAGGGACACCGCCGCCCGTTTTCTGGAAGCCGTGGAACAGTTCGAGCGTATCATGAACGATTCCGGAAAGGTGTCCCTGCGGCGGATGCCCCCGGAGGAAATCACCGGCACGTCCGAACGTCCGGGACTGGTGGAGAGGTATTTCTCCCTCTCGGCGGACGACCGGTCTGCGGTACTGGAAGACATCTGTCTGGAACCCGGCAGGATGCGCATCGGCGACAAGCAGCTCTGCCTGCATACCCTGTCGGCCGCCGACGACCTGCCCGGCAGGGTGGAAACGGACATGCGTTACGGACGGCTCTCCACCGACCGCAGTGACTGCCGCCTGTCGTTTGCCGCTCCCGTGGGCCTGCTCCTTTCCTGCAACCACATCTATTCGCAGTACGTCTTCATTGATGACGCGCGGGAGATATTGCAGGATATGGAGAAGTCCTCGCGCAACCTGCTCTCCCTCTCCCGGTACAGCCGCAGCAACGCCGTCAACCGTGAATGGGTGGAAATGTATCTTGACGAGGCCCACACGCAGGGCCTGCTTCCGGTGCGCTGCCACTGCAACGTGCTTGCCTGGGCCGAGGATGCCGGGGGGCTGCGACGGGTCAGGAACGACACGGGCAGCCAGCTTGCAATGATGGAATGCACGCCCCGCCACAATACGGTGGACACCCCGGTGCTCTATTGGGCGGGCATTCCGGGCAATGCCGGCGATTTTCCCGCTGAGGAGAGCTTCCACACCTTTCTGGAGCAGGCCGTCTGCCTGTTTACTGAAGAGACGAACTACCGCAGCTCGCCCAGCCCGTTCGGCATCCGCCTGACCGACCGCCGGAACGGTATCCCCGTGCATGTGGACATCAGCGACGAGCCGATGAGACGGGGCATCATCACAAACCGCAACAAGTTCATCCTCGGTCCTTCGGGAAGCGGCAAGTCCTTCTTCACCAACCACCTGGTGAGGAACTATTACGAGCAGGGGGTGTGACGCGAAAAGCCGTGTAAGTGATTGTGCAACTTTGGTTTAGAGAGTCATTGATTGCACCTGCAATTCCGTTTGCAGTAGTCTGAGAGTACGTGCATTGAGAGTAATCAAATTGTGCGAAGCTGCTCTGACAAAGTACCCTTTCCGAAAGGAATAGACCGAAACGTGAGCGGAGGTCAATGGCGGATAACATCGTTCCGCCGAGGGGCGAGACTTGATGGTATGGTTAACTCAGTGTGAACGTCTGATAAACATCGTTACGTAGAACAAGCCTAATGATGTTGTTGATTTTCCTCTTTCGAGTGAAATCTGAGGCTTGAACCAAAAGGTGAGCAGTCGGTTAACTCCCTGTCTCTGTGGGGTTACACGGACATCAAGACTGCCGGTGAATAGGACGAACCTAACCCATCATTGTCACTTACACGGAACGCGGCAAGTCCGTATCTCTCCATTTCTTATGGAATGGTAAGCGAGCCGTAAGGCAAGCCTATACGGGATGCGGATATAGGAATGTGGAAAAAGCGAATGCCGCTCTGTAATGGAGCGGATACGGATTGACCTCATTGCCATGTATGGCAGAGAGCCACATCATCCGACACGAAAGTGTGCCCACTTCCACAAGGTAACTCTTTACAATAAACTTTATAGAACTTCTAAAGAAAGGAAAGCAAATGAACGAATCGAAAGAAACGTGTGCACCTGAAAATGTAGTCCTTACTTACACCGAGCGTTGGCAACGGATTGACCGTCGCAAGGCTGAGGACTATGTTCGGAAGCTGCAAGCACGTATTGTAAAGGCTCAGAGGGAAGGCAAGTACGGCAAGGTTAAATCCTTGCAATGGCTGCTGACCCACTCGTTCTACGGTCGTTATCTTGCCGTAGTTCGGGTTACTGCAAACAAAGGCAAGAACACTGCTGGAGTTGACCGCGTAAAATGGTCTTCCGATGCAGCCAAAGCCAAAGCTATCGACACACTCAAGCGTCGTGGGTATCAACCGATGCCTCTGCGCCGTGTGGAGATTCCGAAGAAGAATGGAAAAAAACGCCCGTTGGGTATCCCAACAATGAAAGACCGTGCTATGCAGGCGTTGTATCTTATGGCTCTTGACCCTGTGGCAGAAACTACGGGAGATATACACTCCTATGGTTTCCGTAAACATCGGAGCTGTCAAGATGCAATCACGCAATGCCATATTCTTTTATGCAAGGATGACAAATCACCTCAATGGATTCTGGAGGGAGACATCAAAGGTTGCTTTGACCATATAAGCCATGACTGGCTTCTCAACAATATACCAATGGATAAGGAAATGTTGAGAAAATGGCTGAAAAGTGGATATGTGTTCAATGGCAGTCTGTTCCCTACCGAAGAGGGCACACCCCAAGGCGGCATAATTTCACCCACTCTCGCTAATATGACTCTTGACGGGTTGCAATCGCTCGTGTCAAAAGCTGTAAAGCCTTATGACATATATCCAAATGGCAAGCGCAAAAGGATTGTCCCCAAAATCAATCTTGTCAGATACGCTGATGATTTCATCGTGACGGCAAGAGACAAGGAGACAATAGAAAACATATTGTTCCCCCTCATACAGCAATTCATGTCTGAACGAGGTTTGACGCTCTCGGAGGAAAAGACCAAAATAACGCATATAAATGATGGTTTTGACTTCCTCGGTTTCAATATTCGTAAATATCCGAATGGCAAGGTGCTGACCAAGCCGTCAAAGGACAGCATGAAAAGTTTTTGTGAGAAAATCAGATTGAAAATCAAGAGTAACAAAACGGCGAAGGCTTCTTCAATCGTGAGAATGTTAAATCCGATGATAACAGGTTGGGGAAATTACTACCGATACGGAGTATCCTCCAAATCATTCTCCCGAATTGACTTTGAAATTTTCAAGTCACTTTGGCGATGGGCAAAGCGACGCCATTCAAAAAAGAGCAAGCACTGGATTAAGGATAAATACTTCCTGCAACTAAAAGGTCGTAAATGGTGCTTTGCAGCCATAGAGAAACGGAGCAAGTCTTACAAGGACAAAACTTTGCGGCTCAAAAGGCTCGGAGACATTTCCATTAAAAACTACGTCCGTGTTAGAGGGGAAGCGAATCCTTACGACCCTGCTTATGCAGATTACTACAAACGCCGCAGAAATAAAGAAACGGAAGAAAAACTCCGTGAAAGAGATAATATGCTGCGTAGTATGTGGCTGCATCAGAAGATGTGCTGCCCTATATGTGGACAAGTCATTGATACTGAAAGCAGTTGGGGTACAATTATCCTACCTGTCAACGGCAGACAGTTCAAGCAACTTGTACACAAGCGTTGCAAGGCAAAGTTCTACTCAAAAGTTGTAGGAAATGAGGCGTAACTATTTTTTCAGTAGAAATAGGGACGCGTTGCTTGAGCCGTGTGATGGGAAACTATCACGCACGGTTCTTAGAGGGGAAAGCCCCCGCAAGGGGGCTGACCTACTCGACACGCACGTGGTGCTGGTGGACACGGGAAACTCCTATCAGGGCTTGTGCGAGATGATCCGGTGCAAGACAAACGGGGCGGACGGCGTGTACTTCACCTACACGGAGGAGAAACCGATTTCGTTCAACCCGTTCTACACCGATGATTACGTGTTCGACGTGGAGAAAAAGGACAGCATCAAGACATTGCTGCTGACGCTCTGGAAGTCGGAGGACGACAAAGTGACGAAGACGGAGAGCGGCGAACTGGGCAGTGCGGTGAACGCCTATATCGAGCGTATCAGGGCTGACCGGAGCATCGTCCCCTCGTTCAACACCTTCTACGAGTATATGCGCGACGACTACCGCCGCGAACTGGCGGAACGTGAGATAAAGGTGGAGAAGTCCGACTTCAACATCGACAATATGCTCACCACCATGCGGCAGTATTACCGGGACGGACGCTACGACTTCCTGCTCAACTCCACGGAGAACATCGACCTGCTCGGCAAGCGGTTCATCGTCTTCGAGATTGACAGTATAAAGGAAAATCGCGAGCTTTTCCCTGTGGTGACCATCATCATCATGGAAGCCTTCATCAACAAGATGCGCCGATTGAAAGGCGTAAGGAAACAGTTGATAGTGGAAGAGGCTTGGAAGGCTCTATCTTCGGCGAACATGGCTGAGTACCTGCGCTATATGTACAAGACCGTGCGCAAGTATTACGGGGAGGCAATCGTGGTGACGCAGGAGGTGGACGACATCATTTCCTCGCCCGTCGTCAAGGAGAGCATCATCAACAACTCCGACTGCAAGATACTCCTTGACCAGCGGAAGTACATGAACAAGTTTGATGCCATACAGTCCCTGTTGGGTCTGACGGAGAAAGAGAAGTCGCAGATACTCTCCATCAACATGGCGAACAACCCGTCAAGGCTCTACAAGGAAGTGTGGATAGGACTGGGCGGCACGCAGTCGGCAGTCTATGCCACCGAAGTTAGTGCTGAAGAGTATCTGGCGTACACCACCGAAGAAACGGAAAAAGTAGAGGTTTACCGTCTGGCGGAACAGTTGGGCGGCGACATTGAAGCCGTCATCCGGCAGCTTGCCGAAAGGCGGAGAAAAAAGGAATAAATAGAAACAGATTCATCAACTAAAAAAGAAAATGCGTATGAGTATATCAAGAACGAAAATGCTGCAAGTCAGCAAGTGTTTAATCGGGCTGGCGGTCATGGTGCTGCAATCCTGCGACATAACGGACAACCGACGCGACCTGCTTTGCGGAAACTGGGAGAGTGTGGAGGGCAAGCCCGACGTGCTTATCTACAAGGAGGGCGAAGCCTATAAGGTGACGGTATTCAAGCGGAGCGGCATCCGCCGCAAGCTGAAGCCGGAAACCTATCTCTTGCAGGAGGAGAACGGCAATCTGTTCATGAACACCGGATTCCGCATCGACGTGTCCTACAACGAGGCGACGGACATCCTGACCTTCTCGCCGAACGGGGACTACGTGCGTGTGAACCCGAAACCGGACCATCCGATAGGCGAGCAATAAATAATGAAATCCACTAAAATCCAAAGTAACATGAGAACAAGAATAACACTTATTATCTGCCTGTGCCTGTTTGCAGTCGGCAGGGCAAGCGCACAGTGGGCGGTGATAGACCCGTCCAACATCGCGCAGAGCATCGTGAACACCTCGAAGAACGTGGTACACACTTCCACGACCGCCCAGAATATGATAAAAAATTTTCAAGAGACCGTGAAGATTTACGAACAGGGCAAGAAGTATTACGACGCACTCAAATCCGTGAACAATCTGGTAAAGGACGCCCGGAAGGTGCAGCAGACCATTCTGATGGTGGGTGACATCACCGACACCTATGTGACCAGTTTCCAGAAGATGATGCGTGACGACAACTTCACGGTGGAGGAACTGGGAGCCATCGCCTTTGGCTACACCAAGTTATTGGAGGAATCCAACGATGTGCTGACGGAACTGAAGAATGTGGTGAATATCACCACGCTCTCCATGACGGACAAGGAGCGCATGGACGTGGTGGAACGCTGCTACTCCAAAATGAAGCGTTACCGCAACCTCGTGAGCTACTACACCAACAAGAACATTAGCGTGAGTTACCTGCGTGCGAAGAAGAAAAACGACCTTGACCGCATCATGGGGCTGTACGGGAACATGAACGAAAGATATTGGTAGCCTATGAATTTCGACAACCTTCACCAAATTCTGCGCTCGCTCTACGAACAGATGATGCCGCTATGCGGGGACATGGCGGGCGTGGCGAAAGGCATCGCCGGGCTGGGCGCACTCTTTTATGTGGCCTACCGGGTATGGCAGTCGCTGGCGAGAGCCGAACCGATAGACGTGTTCCCTATGCTCCGCCCGTTCGCTATCGGTCTGTGCATCATGTTCTTTCCGACGGTGGTACTGGGTACGATAAACAGCATCATGTCGCCCGTCGTGCAGGGTACGGCAAAGATGCTGGAGGCGGAAACGCTGGACATGAACCGATACCGTGAGCAGAAGGACAAACTGGAGTACGAAGCGATGATGCGCAATCCCGAAACCGCCTACCTCGTGTCAAATGAGGAGTTTGACAAACAACTGGAAGAACTGGGCTGGTCGCCCGGCGACATGGTGACGATGGCGGGGATGTACATCGAGCGCGGGATGTACAACATGAAGAAGGGCATCCGCGACTTCTTCCGCGAGATACTGGAACTGATGTTCCAAGCCGCCGCCCTCGTGATAGACACCATCCGCACGTTCTTCCTCGTGGTGCTGGCGATACTCGGTCCGATAGCCTTCGCCATATCGGTGTGGGACGGCTTCCAAAGCACGCTTACACAGTGGATATGCCGCTACATACAGGTCTATCTGTGGCTGCCCGTGTCGGATATGTTCAGCACCATACTGGCGAAGATACAAGTGCTGATGCTGCAAAGCGACATCGAACGGATGCAGGCTGACCCGAACTTCTCGCTGGATTCGAGCGACGGGGTGTACATCGTCTTCATGATAATCGGCATCATTGGTTACTTCACCATCCCCACGGTAGCAGGCTGGATTATCCAAGCCGGAGGCATGGGAAGCTACGGTCGCAACGTGAACCAGACGGCAGGACGAGCCGGAAGTATGGCGGGCAGCGTGGCGGGCGCAGCCGCAGGAAACGTGGTCGGACGTGTCGGGAAGCTGCTGAAATAATCAACTGACAATTAAAAACGAATAAACAACAATGGAATTTAAGTCACTTAAAAACATCGAATCATCGTTCAGGCAGATACGCCTGTTCGGTATCGTCTTCCTCTCGTTGTGTGCCGTAATAACGGTATGGAGCGTGTGGAGTTCCTACCGCTTCGCGGAGCGGCAACGGGAAAAGATTTACGTGCTGGACAACGGCAAGTCGCTGATGCTGGCTCTCTCGCAAGACTTGTCGCAGAACCGTCCGGCAGAAGCGAGGGAACACGTGCGCCGTTTCCACGAGCTGTTCTTCACGCTCTCACCCGAAAAGAGCGCGATAGAGCATAACGTGAAACGCGCCCTGCTATTAGCGGACAAAAGCGTGTACAACTACTATTCGGACTTTGCCGAGAAGGGGTACTACAACCGCATCATCGCCGGGAACATCAATCAGGTGTTGAAGGTGGACAGCGTGGTGTGCGATTTCAACGGCTATCCCTACCGTGCCGTGACCTACGCCACGCAGAAGATCATCCGGCAGAGCAACGTCACCGAGCGCAGCCTCGTGACTACGTGCCGCCTCTTGAACTCGTCCCGTTCGGACGACAATCCCAACGGTTTCACCATCGAGGGATTCACCATCATCGAGAACAAGGATTTACAAACCATCAAAAGGTAAACGGACATGAAGAAAATCAAAAAATCATTTTGGCGTGCGTACTGGAAGCTCCACGACAAAAAGAAAATGCTGGTGGCAAGGCTCAAAGGCTATCTGGACGGTTTGCCCCCGAAGACACGCAGGCGCATCGTGCTGGCGATGCTCGCCGCCTTTGCGGTGCTTGCCCTCTACACCTTCGGCAAAGCCGTCTATGAAATCGGCAGGAATGACGGCAGCCGGATGGTAACAGACCATGCCGGACAGGTGGAACTGTCCATAAAGCCGGACAACAATCATAATGTAATACCTTATTTATATGGAACAGACGAAGAATGAACCTAAAAACGAGAACAAGGCGGCTCCCGACAACGGGAAACCGAAGAAGGAGCGCAAGCCGCTGACCGAAGCCCAAAGGCTGAAACGTCAGAAAATGATAGTGCTGCCCGCTATAGTGCTGGTATTCATCGGTGCTATGTGGCTGATATTCGCCCCGTCTTCCGACAAGGAGCAGCAACCGGGAACGGGTGGTTACAACATCGAAATGCCCGACGCTGACAAGGCGAACCGCCAGATCATCGGCGACAAGGCGAAAGCCTACGAACAGGGAGCAATGGAGGAACGGCAGGAGAACCGCAGCCGCGCCATGCAGGAACTGGGCGATATGTTCGACCGCGAGGTGGCGGAAACGGACGGCGGCAGGGACTTCGACCTTGCTAATCCCGGAAATGCGGAAGATGCAACAGCAAAATCATCCGCTCCGAAAACCATCCAATCCTCCGCAGCTGCCTACCGCGACCTCAATACCACGCTCGGCAACTTCTATGAGCAGCCGAAGAACGACAACGCGGAAATGGACGAACTGTTAGAGCGTATCGCCTCGCTGGAATCGGAACTGGAAACCGAGAAAGGCAAGGCATCCGCTATGGATGACCAAGTGGCACTCATGGAGAAGTCCTATGAACTGGCGGCGAAGTACATGGGCGGGCAGAACGGCACACAGCCACCTGTCGGACAGGCGGCAGAGCCTTACCCCGTGCAGAAAGCCGGAAAGAACACGGCTGCACCTGTCAGGCAGGTAACGCATCAGGTGGTATCTTCGCTCTCACAGCCGATGAGCAACGCTGAGTTTGTCGCCTCCTTCTCGCAGGAGCGCAACCGCAGTTTCAATACGGCGGTGGGTGTCACGACTGTATCGGACAGGAACACCATATCGGCGTGTGTCTATGGGGCGCAGAGTGTGACTGACGGGCAGGCGGTAAGATTACGGCTGCTGGAGCCGATGGCAGTGGCGGACAAAATCATACCCCGCAATGCAGTGGTGGTAGGCACGGCAAAGATTCAGGGCGAACGACTCGATATTGAAATTACTTCGCTGGAGTACGCAGGTACGATTATCCCGGTAGAACTGGCGGTGTATGACACGGACGGACAGCCCGGCATCTTCATTCCAAACTCGATGGAGATGAACGCCGTCAGGGAGGTTGCCGCCAACATGGGCGGCTCGCTGGGCAGCAGCATTAATATCTCCACCAACGCAGGGGCGCAGCTCGCCTCCGACTTGGGCAAGGGGCTGATACAAGGCACGAGCCAGTATATCGCCAAGAAGATGCGTACCGTCAAGGTGCATCTGAAATCCGGATACAAGGTCATGCTATATCAGGACAGAGATTGAAAACAATAACAATCAACGACTAAAAAAACAACAACCAAATTTTTATTTACCACTAAAATCCAAAGTAGAATGAAAAAAGTAATCATCATGTTTGCCCTCGCTATGGGCATCATAACTGCCAACGCGCAGGAGAACGTAACCGTTGGAGAGAACAACGGAAGTGAACCGACGAACGAAGCGAGAGCAGAGACAAGCTCGCTTGACTATGCCTCGCAAGGAGGAGGAAGGCAAAGCCAACAACCGACCTTGACAAAGGAGGTCTATCCGCAGAAGGAGGCGGACGGCGATCTGTATCACGGGCTGACAAAGAAGCTGACCTTCGACCGCATGGTTCCCCCGCACGGATTGGAAGTGACCTACGACAAGACCGTCCACGTCATTTTCCCCTCGGAGGTGCGCTACGTCGATTTAGGCTCGCCCGACCTGATTGCGGGTAAAGCCGACGGAGCGGAGAACGTCATCCGCGTGAAAGCTACCGTGCGTAACTTCCCGAACGAAACCAATATGTCGGTAATCACGGAGGACGGGAGTTTCTATACTTTTAACGTGAAGTACGCCTCCGAACCGCTGCTTCTCAACGTGGAGATGTGCGACTTCATCCATGACGGCGAGAAGGTGAACCGCCCGAACAACGCGCAGGAAATCTACCTGAAGGAACTGGGCAGCGAAAGCCCGATGCTGGTGCGCCTTATCATGAAGTCCATCCACAAGCAGAACAAGCGTGAGGTGAAGCACATCGGCTGCAAGCGATTCGGCATCCAGTACCTGCTGAAAGGTATCTACACGCATAATGGGTTACTCTATTTCCACACGGAGATAAAGAACCAGAGCAACGTGCCTTTCGATGTGGACTACATCACATGGAAAATCGTGGACAAGAAGGTGGCGAAGCGTACCGCCGTGCAGGAGCAGATTATCCTGCCGCTCCGTGCGCAGAATTACGCCACACTCGTGCCGGGCAAGAAGAGCGAGCGCACGGTATTCACGATGGCGAAGTTCACCATTCCCGACGACAAATGCCTCGTGGTGGAACTCAACGAGAAGAACGGGGGGCGTCACCAGTCTTTCGTGATTGAAAACGAGGACTTGGTACGTGCCAATACCATCAACGAACTTCAAGTGCGCTGACCATGAGAAAGTACATCGCAATAATCATCGTGTCGCTTGCCCTGTTCACGGGGCAGGCGCACGCCCAGCGATGCCTGCCGAAGATGCAGGGCATCGAATTGAGAGCTAACCTTGTGGACGGTATGCGTTTAAGTGGCAACAATGGCGGTTACAGTTTCGGGGCGGCTCTCTCCACCTACACGAAGAACGGTAACAAGTGGGTGTTCGGTGGCGAATACCTCTTGAAGAACAACCCGTACAAGGATACCGCCATACCTGTGGCGCAGTTCACGGCGGAGGGCGGTTATTATTTCAAGATACTCTCCGACGCCCGTAAAATAGTGTTCGTCTATGCGGGGGCTTCGGCTCTCGCCGGATATGAGTCGGTGAATTGGGGCGAGAAAGTGCTGCATGACGGCTCCACGCTCCATGACCGGGACGCCTTCATCTACGGCGGTGCGCTGACGCTCGATGTGGAGTTTTACGTGGCTGACCGTATCGCCCTGCTCGCCAACCTCCGGGAGCGCCTGCTGTGGGGTGGCGACACACGGAAGTTCCATACGCAGTTCGGGGCGGGCGTCAAGATAATCATCAACTGACACGTCGCATGGAACGGACGGACATTGAGAATATGAGGCAGATACCCATTGCGGACTTTCTCGCACGGCTGGGACATGAGCCTGTCCGAAGGAGCGGAAACGAGCTGTGGTATCGTGCGCCATACCGCAGTGAACGCACGCCCTCCTTCCGTGTGAACGTGGCGAAACAGCTCTGGTACGACTTCGGCTTGGGCAAGGGCGGCGACATCTTCACGCTTGTCGGGGAGTTTACCCGAAGCGGGGATTTCATGGCGCAGGCGAGATTCATAGCGGAAACCGCCCGTATGCCGCTTGCCGCAGCAGAAAAGCCGTTGTACCTGCCGGAACCGTCCGAACCTGCCTTTGAGGGAGTGGAAGCCGTCCCGCTGCTCCGCTCTCCGCTGACGGAGTATTTGAAGGAAAGAGGCATCCCTTATGCCGTTGCATCCCGCCACTGCTGCCGCCTGAACTACGGCGTGCGTGGTAAGCGGTACTTTGCCGTCGGCTTTCCGAACGTGTCGGGCGGCTATGAAACCCGAAGCCGCCGTTTCAAGGGTTGCGTACCACCAAAGGACGTGTCGCTGGTCAAGGCGGGGGACATCCCGGCGGACGTGTGCAGCGTGTTCGAGGGCTTTATGGACTTCCTGTCCGCCGTCACGCTCGGTTTGGCAACGGGTGACTGCCTTGTGCTGAACTCCGTCGCCAACGTGGAAAAGGCTTTGAAACATCTGGACGGGTACGAGCGCATCGACTGTTACCTCGACCGAGACGAAGCCGGACGCAGGGCAATGGAAGCCCTGCGGACACGCTACGGAGGAAAGGTGACAGACCGTTCCGGCATCTATCAAGGCTGCAAGGACTTGAACGAGTACCTGCAACAAGTATCAAGAAAACAACAAAAGAACAACAATCTAAAAATCAAAGAATAATGAACATACTGAACAACAAGAACAAGAGAACATCAATCTTCAAGGCGTTGGCACTCTGCCTGTTCGCCGCAGTGTCATTCACATTCGTATCGTGCGACGACGATATGGACATCCAGCAATCCTATCCCTTCACGGTGGAAACCATGCCCGTGCCGAACAAGGTCACAAAGGGGCAGACGGTGGAAATCCGCTGTGAGCTGAAGAAAACGGGCGATTTCGCCAATACCCTCTATACCATCCGGTATTTCCAGTTCGAGGGTGAGGGCACACTGAAAATGGACAACGGCATCACTTTCCTGCCCAATGACCGCTACCTGCTCGAAAACGAGAAGTTCCGGCTGTACTACACGGCGCAAGGTGACGAGGCGCACAACTTCATCGTGGTAGTGGAGGACAATTTCGGCAACTCCTATGAGTTGGAATTTGACTTCAACAACCGAAACGTGAAGGATGACGGGGTTATCACTGTTGTCCCCATCGGGAACTTCAAGCCCTTTACACGATGATGCGTGTATTCATGGCTATCCTCTGTTCGCTTCTGGCGGTCTGTTCCGTGTCCGCACGGAACAGACGCCATGAGGGAACGGACGGGCAGGCGGCTATCTACCGGCTGCCACCATTTGAGAGGGCGGTGCGATGCACGAAGTATTTTGAGGGCTGGCATTCGGAAAAACATCACCCGTATGTAGGATATGGACATCGGTTGCAGCCGGGGGAAAGGTATTCGGCACGCACCATGACGAAGCGGCAGGCGGACGCGCTTCTGCGAAAAGACCTGCGGAAGTTCTGCGCGATGTTCCAGCAGTTCGGGAAGGATTCGCTTCTGCTTGCCACGCTCGCCTACAATGTCGGTCCGTACCGTCTTTTGGGGAGTGGGAAGATACCCAAAAGCACGCTAATCCGAAAGCTGGAGGCGGGTGACAGGAACATCTACCGGGAGTATATCGCTTTCTGTAACTATAAGGGGAAACGCCACGCCATGCTGCTCAAACGAAGGAAGGCTGAGTTTGCGCTGCTGTATGTACCATAAAGAATAAGTGTCTGACGAAAGAAACTCCGATGAAGCCGCCAACTTCATCGGAGTTTCAGTTTTCATACATTCGGGATTGTCCCTTTGCCTGCAACCTCACCGTCCCTGCAATGCTCTATGATACCGGGTGAAAATCCCATGCTGCCGATTGCGATATGCCGGATATAGTCTGTATATTCCTGACCTTGAAAATTCCTGCCCGTAAGGTTCTTGAAAACCATCTTTATGCTTATGCCGTCGTTGCTGTACAAGATGGTTTTTCCGTTCTGTCTGATTGTTTCCATGATTAAAACTTGTTTTTGTGAATACTATCGTAGATTGGTACAAAGGTTTCTTTGCCTACTTTCTTATCCGCCATCATGCTCATGAAAGAAAGTAGGCGGCTTTTGCCGCCCACCCCTCAAAAGCGGGTGTAAAGTCCCGTTACCATCGTGAACATTTCCTCCAGCATATCGCAATATATCCCCTCGTGCGTTTCAATGTCCTTCGTCCTGCTCTCGAATGTCTTTTTGCTGAACGTCTTGCGGTAGAAACGCATATTGTATAGGTCTGCCCCTCCGTCATAGATGATGTCAAGGCGGTTGGCACTGGTCTTGTTCCTCGCAAGGCTCATGCGCAAGCCGTTGCCCATGTCTGTGAAGTCTTTGCTTCCCGTCATGGCGGCAAAGCGTCTGCCGCCAATCTGCTCTAAAATTGTCTTTGCTATCATATCCGTTGTCTTTTAGGTTTATGGTTCGGGCGGTGCGGACACCGCCCCAATGTTCAAAATTCTGTTTTCTCGGTTATGGGTGTGCATTTTTCCAGCCACTCTTTCAGACATTCCATGCTATACTCGCTCGTGATGACTGCCGTATGGCTGTCAATGGCAGTGAAACGGCTGCTTTCATAGCTGTCTATCCACCCCTTTAGGGTATCAACTCCCCACGCTTCGGCATCGTCAAAGATGCCGTCCAATGCCGTAATGGGTTCGCTGAATTTGACTATCAGCGTTTGGTAGCCTGCTTCGTTCATCGCTTCTCCTCCTTCCTTTCCTTTGCCGTTAGCCACTTGTCCCGTGCGGCTCGACATTCGTCTAATGTGGGTTTGACACAAGAGAAAAGTTCCCCGTCCGTGTGGCGGTAGTCGTATTGCACAAGGGTGCGTTTGCGTCTGTCGATACCCGTTTGGAATTTCTCGTAGTTCTCCGTTCCTGCCGATTGGCAGGTGCTTACTCCGTTAATTGTCATTTTGTTGCCATAGTCGTTGTTATTTAGATGATTAGAAATGTACAGACAGCACTCTGTGTTGCATCACCATTTCGGGGTCGCTCGTGTAGCGTTGGTGCAGGTAGAAATGATGAGAGCCGAAGCCGTAAAGGAAGAACTTGTCAAGTTCGTGTTTCTCGGCAAAGTCCTTGACGCTCGCCCTTAATTGCTCCTCACTCTGACAAAGAGTGAGGAGGTTCATAAATTCAAGGAACATCGTGGGGATTTTATCATCCCATAGGAAAACCATGCTTTCAAATCTTACTTCCATAATGTTAGTTGTTAGATGTCGATATTATGCCGCTTTCATCCGCTGGCGGATAAGGTTGGCGTTCTTGTTCACAAGGGCGATGATGCGGTCGTGGTATTCGGAGTTCTCGTTGCATACGCCACGACACTGCACCACCTCAAAAGTTTTTAGTGACACCTCTATCGTTTCAATTCGTTTTCCGTCAATGGTGGCGGATAGGATAAGGGAGTCTTTTCGTTTGTGGTAACCGCCCACACAATGGTGCATCGTCCTTCCTTCCTCTGCCATTTCTTCCACGCTCTCTATGACTTTGACGCAAATAAGGCTGTCGGTAAAGGCAAGTCCGAAGAATATGCCCTTAGCTTTCAGATATTGTTTCTCGTCCTCAATCGCTTTCCTGCGTTGCTGTTCAGTCCGCTCATGTTTCCTTTGCAGGTTGCGCTTTGCCACCAACTTGTCGTGTTCAACTTTGAGGTCGGCAGGGCAAACGTATTTCGGGCTGTTTGTGTCCTTGCCGAAATGACGCAGGAGGTCTATGGTGTCACGCCACATTGAGCCGTCCTCAATAGTATAGCCGTTGCGGATACATATCTTGATTGAAGCCCAATACTCTCCAATATTGAAAGAGTGGTACAGATAGTAGCGCAACATGGGATATTGCCCTGCCTTCAACAGCGTTTCCGCACGGCTGTCCGACAATAATGCCGGTATTAGTTTGGTGGGTACAATGTCGTGGAAATTGCCGTTAAAGCCGTTTCTGCGGAGCGTCGGCAACACCTTATATCTTGGATATATCGGGGAATATGAGATATGGCGGTACGCTTCATTGTCATTGCGGATAGCAAAAGGAGAAGCGAATGAGAACGTGTCGATGTAGCATCCCAATGTGCGTGGAATGGCAACAACAGCCTTACGCCCTTGTTCATTCCACCAATACTGCCCGATTTCAAGGGCATAGGACTTGGCATTAACCCCTTTCTCCATACCCACGACAAGCAAGAACATTCGTAGCACTTGGTATTCTCCGCTTGTGGTAAGGGTTGTGAAATACTGCTTTTGTCTTACCTTGCGCTGATAGGTGAGGCAGACTTTCAAACTTGCTCCACATTCGGGACACGTACAATGCTCGGTCTGCTCCGTCATTACCCAACTATGACCGCAATCCATACAAGTGGTACGACCTTTCGGCAAGCGGTGTGCATAATGCTCCACGCAATTACGGAATGCCCAATTTATCTGTATCGGGGTTATCGGGCGTAGTTTCTTGCTTTGGGCAAGAACTGCTTTTTCAAATTTGTTTCTCGGTTTCATAAGCCAAAATCAAATAATGAGGGTTGAACTTGGGTTTCTGTTTTCGCCTTTGTCGGCTTGGTGCGGTTCTGCAACTTGCGGAGTTCCTCGTCTTGGTATCTGCGGACTGCCTGCTGACGTGCTTCTGCTTTTTCCTCTGCCGTGAGTTCCACAATGTGGTTCACCGCCACTTGGCATTGGATAGGCTTGCCCACCTCAATCTCGTTCTCGTCATAGTAGTGTACTGCTTGTCCGTATATCTCTCCGTCCGTGAAGCCGTTACAACCGCTTTTCTGCACATAGTTCAGAATGTAGGTTACGCAATCGTCAATGTTCTTGGCTGGATTGCGGTAGTTCTTCGCAAAGAGCGTGTCTTCCTCCGCACGTTGTTCCAAATACATCTGTATCGTTCTCTTGAAATGGTCTGTTCCTTTCATATCGCTGTCGTTTTTATGAGTTGTCAAATAGTATGTTTCAAAATCTCCCTCCAATAAATCGGCTCAACCTCGCTCAATAGGAAGTCTATAAAGTCCTTCCGTGCGTCCTTGTTCAGTTCGTGGTAGAGTCCACGGAACACGGACATATTGCCGTTGAGGTATGTTTCCACCATGTACTCGAAGATGTTGCCCACCTCGTAGTATCTGCATTGTTGCTCCACTGTCTTGCTTCTTCTCTTTGCCATGTCGGTAGGGATTAAAGGGTGAATAACCAAAGAATGAAGCCGAAGAACAGGATAACGGAAAGAATAGCCACGATTACCCCTATTGCCACTCGGAACACTCCGTTTATTATCTCTCTGACGATGTACCAAAGGATGCCGGACACCCAAAAGGCGGTGCGCATGATTAGGGTGCATATCGCAAGCCCTATGTATTGCGCCATTTGTCTGAAATTTACCGTTGCTGTCATAGCCGTATCATTTGTTAAGTTCCACGATGCTGTCTATCCTGCCGTATAGGAAACTGCGGAGTGCGGTCTTGTCGGTAGCCTTGTATTCCGCCCAATGTCCATACTGCTTTACAATGTAGGTTCGGAGAATGTCGGAAAAGTCAAACATCCAACCTTGCAAGGGTACTGCGCTCTTGAAATAGGTGTTGCTGTTCACGTTGCGTGTAAGCCAATCCTTTTCCTCTCGGCTCAATTTCTCACCATTGTTCAGTTTGGTGCGAAGTCCGTACACCTTGCTGCCTTGCAGGTTCTCCAAACTTGGTACTTCCCATGCCACGAATTTTGTTGCTATTGCCGTTCTCATATCCGTTTTGTTTTTGATTTTTTGTTTTTTAATGCGGATTCAAGAGCTGAGGGAGTTGAGTTTCAAACTATCTTATCTGCTTCTCGTTTATCCGACATTTTTTTTAATGCGTCTTTCTGTCGCATCGGTCGTTTTCGTTTCGGGTGCTTAAAAAGGTAGGGATTAGGGAATGCAAGGTTTTTCGGAAAAATACTACCCGAAAGGCTGGAGATTTTTCCAGAAAACAGGAGGCTTGACCTTGCTTTCCCGTACAATCCCGGAGTTACCTTTGCACCCAGCACGAAAATGACTGCCTGATGCGGCTCACTGAAAGGCGCGAAAATGGAGGTAAACGGAAGTGGAGGCAGATTAGACAGGAAAACTTCAAAAGAGAAATCCGTGAAAAAGACATCCCCAACAGAAAAGAACATAGCCGGTAGCGTGAAACCGAGCAAACCATCGGCAAGGAAGTATGTTTTTATCTGTTTGGCCAAACGTGTTTGGTCGGATGGATAAAATCATTCTTCCCGGTTTGTCTGCCGTGAGTGACGGCTTGTTCCATTTATGGAATGTGCGGTCATACACGGCTTTCCGCTTCCGGCTCAAAAGGACAACGAAAAAAGAAAAATCGTCAAAACCCCGTAAAAGCACCTCTTTGGCATAAGCACAAAAGAAAGGGGCCTTGTCTCATCAGTCTAAACTATTGTTTAGGCGTGAGGCAAAGCCCTTTTCTCCGCTTATGCGGCAGTCGGCACACGTTCGTTCAAAATCTTTTTGGGCGATGGTGTGCTGACGGATAAAATCGCTTTTACGGAAAAACTTGTGTGAGAAGAAAAAATCAGGAGATTCATTTCTAAATCTCCCGTTTTATTGTTACTTTTGCATACGAAGAGTTCTTTGAAGGTTACGCAACGCACAGAAGAATAATGCAGTAGATAACTAACTAATTCGTAACCTATTACTATTATGAGCGATTACCCAATGCTCATTTCCAATAAATTACACTCTTTTCGTAACTTCGATTTGCAAATATAAACAAAAACCAACAGGCTGACGCATGATAATACTTAATTAACATCCTTAACAGAAATGAAAAATGATTAGCGATATAGCGAATTATTAATCAAAAAGCAGTATTTTTGCAGCCAACAACCAGTAAAAGAAAGACAACATGTCCAAAATGAGATTTTTTGCTCTACAGGAGTTAGCCAACAGACGCCCCGTTAAAGTTGACTACCCCTCTGAAAAGTTAGCTGATTATTACGGCAACCACGTATTCGACCGTAAAAAAATGCAGGAATATCTGCCTAGTGAGGCTTATAAAGCAGTAATAAACGCAATCGAGAAAGGTACCCCTATCAATCGTGAAATGGCCGACATGATAGCCAATGGCATGAAGAATTGGGCAAAGACCTTTAATGTTACCCACTACACTCATTGGTTCCAGCCTCTGACTGACGGAACTGCCGAAAAGCACGACGGCTTTATTGAATTCGGTGACGACGGTAATGTTATAGAACGCTTCTCGGGCAAACTGCTTATCCAACAAGAACCGGATGCATCCAGTTTTCCCAACGGCGGTATCCGGAACACATTTGAAGCACGTGGCTATACGGCATGGGATGTTTCTTCTCCGGCTTTCATTGTAGACAGCACACTTTGTATTCCTACTATCTTCATCTCTTATACAGGCGAAGCACTCGACTATAAAACTCCTTTGTTGAAGGCATTAGGTGCTGTAGACAAAGCGGCAACTGAGGTTTGCAGAATGTTCGATCCAAACGTAAAACGCGTATTCGCCAATCTGGGTTGGGAACAAGAATACTTTTTAGTGGATACCGCACTATATAATGCACGTCCGGATCTTTGCCTGACCGGACGCACCTTGATGGGACACTCGTCTGCCAAGGACCAGCAGCTAGACGACCACTACTTCGGTTCCATCCCTCCACGTGTAACCAGTTTTATGAAAGAATTGGAACTGGAATGTCACAAACTAGGGATTCCGGTAAAAACACGGCATAACGAAGTGGCTCCCAACCAATTTGAGCTAGCTCCTATTTTTGAAGATGTAAATCTGGCCAACGACCATAACCAGCTGGTAATGGACCTGATGAAACGTATCGCTTCCAAACACAATTTTACTGTACTGCTCCACGAAAAACCATTCAAAGGAGTAAACGGATCGGGCAAACACAACAACTGGTCACTTTGTACAGACACAGGCATCAATTTGTTCTCTCCTGCCAAGACTGCGGAAGGAAATATGCTTTTCCTGACTTTCATAGTCAACGTACTGATGATGGTCTATAAAAACCAAGATTTACTACGTGCCTCTATTGTCAGTGCCGGAAACAGCCATCGCCTGGGAGCAAATGAAGCCCCCCCCGCTATTCTGTCTATTTTCCTAGGACGTCATCTTTCCCATATGTTGGACGAAGTAGTGGCACGTCTGAATGACGCCGAACTGACCCCTGATGAAAAGAAAGCATTGCAATTGGGTATCGGGCGCATACCTGCCATATTGCAAGACAATACAGACCGTAACCGTACCTCTCCTTTTGCCTTCACCGGAAACCGTTTTGAATTCCGTGCTGCAGGCTCATCTGCCAACTGTGCCGCATCAATGATTGTGATCAATGCCGCTATGGCACACCAGTTGAATGAGTTCAAGACCCAGATAGATAAATTAGTAAACGGAGGGATGGAACAGGAAGAAGCTCTGTATAAGGTATTAAAAGAAACCATCATCGCTTCACAAAACATCCGTTTTGAAGGTGACGGCTACTCGGAAGAATGGAAAGCAGAAGCCGCGCGACGCGGATTGACCAATATCTGCCATGTACCCGAAGCCATCCTGAAGTTCAACGATGAGCAATCTCGTGCAGTACTGATAGGCGAAAAAATATTCAATGAAAATGAATTGTTCTGTCGTATAGAAGTGGAACTGGAAAAGTTTACTAAAAAGGTCCAGATTGAAAGTCGTGTACTAGGCGATCTAGCTATCAATCATATTGTTCCCACAGCTGTAATTTATCAGAACAGACTATTAGAAAATCTTCGTGGTCTGAAAGAGATATTCTCCACCGAAGAATACGAAGAGCTGACCGAAGACCGGAAGAATTTGGTACGTGAAATTCAAAACCGCATACTTGCTATTAAAAAAGCCGTGCACAATATGACAGAAGCCCGAAAAGTAGCAAATCATTTGGGAAGCCAAGTAGAGAAAGCCTTCAGCTACGAGGAACAAGTGCGTCCATATCTGGAAGAAATCCGCGACCATATTGACCATTTGGAACTAGAAATAGACGATGAGATTTGGCCATTACCTAAATATCGTGAATTACTGTTCACCAAATAAAATTTCACAAAAAAAAGAAAGGATAGGAGATAAGAACCTATCCTTTTGTTATTTTTTGAAGATAAATTAATAATATATCTTTCTTTTTTCTTCTGATTACTTCGTCCTTTTATTTTTTCTTCTTATATTTGTGCTCTATAACACGGTTTTATAGCACGTTTATGGTTAGAAAAGAATTATCAGAAACTGAGATTGCTGAAAGTATACCAGACTTATGGCAACCTTTAACACAGGAACAAAGAGAGTTCTTGGCTCAGAACTTTACGATACAGAAGTATAAAAAGAATGAGACGATATACTGCGAAGGAGAAACTCCGATGCACCTTATGTGTCTTCTTAGTGGAAAAGTAAAAATCTACAAAGAAGGTGTGGGAGGACGTAGCCAGATTATCCGCGTATTAAAGACGAAAGAATATTTCGCATACCGAGCTTTTTTTGCCGAAGGGAACTTCGTGACAGCTGCTTCCGCTTTCGAGCCTTGCACTATCTGCCTTATTCCCATGCCGGCCATTATGAAACTGATAAAAGACAACTCTGAATTAGCTTTGTTCTTTATCCGCCAACTTTCTATAGATTTGGGAATTTCTGATGAAAGAACCGTAAATCTTACGCAAAAACATATTCGTGGACGATTGGCGGAATCTCTGTTATTTTTGAAAGATACTTATGGAGTAGAAGAAGATGAATCTACACTAAGCATTTACCTTTCACGAGAAGATTTGGCAAACTTATCAAATATGACTACTTCGAACGCAATCCGTACGCTTTCTAACTTTGCAACTGAAAAACTGATTACCATCGACGGTAGAAAAATTAAAATCATTGATGAAGAGAAACTAAAAAAAATCAGCAAAATAGGATAAAATCTAATATCAATTCATACTTCACACACACAGGCGTCCGTTTTTCCATAACAGACGCCTGTTTTTTCTCTACTTACAAAACCTTTTTCAATACCAGCTGTTATTAAAGAAACTAAAACCAAGAAACTATGAGTAAAGGTAAATTATGGGGAATCATCCTCCTTATTTTATTTGTGCTGGGATTCGGTATCTGGCTTTATACCAGTTCTGACGTAAAAAAAGATGTAGACCAGGAAGGCATAGGTGTGTTAGACGACATGACTATACCCGCTGTGGACTAAATAATAATAAACACTAACTTAAACTTTACATTATGGCTAAAGAATCTGTGAATATCCTGAAGGATAAAATTGACATTGTGGACTTATTGGCTCAGCTGAATGCAGCTCTGTCCGAAGAATGGTTGGCTTTCTACCAATACTGGGTAGGTTCATTCGTAGTAGAAGGCGCTATGCGCGGTGATGTACAACGCGAGTTTCAAGAACATGCAGCCGAGGAATATAACCATGCAAAATTATTGGCCGACCGTATCATTGAATTGGAAGGCGTACCCGTACTTGACCCTAAACAATGGTTTGATTTAGCTCGCTGCAAATATGATGCGCCCGTAGATTTCGGTTCGGAAATCTTGTTGAAACAAAATGTAGAATCCGAACGTTGTGCCATCTACCGCTATCAGCAAATTGCAGAATTCACAAACGGAATTGACTTCACCACTTGTGATATTGCCAAACATATTATGGCAGAAGAAGAAGACCATGAACAAGATTTGCAAGATTACTTAAATGATATAGCCCGCATGAAGGCTTATATTCTAAAAAAATAATCCACATCTGCTTCTATTCTTTTTTCTGTTTTGACGGAGAAAGAAAGGTAAGGCCGGTTTCTACTGCAAAAACCGACCTTATTTTATACTATTCATGCAAGTTGCCCCATAGTCCAAATAAATTAACCCATCTTACCTGTGAATCCCCAACGAATAACATTTATAACACTTGGCGGATTCTTACCAGTTTGGTCAATAGCCCTTCCAGCAAATCCAGTTTCAACATATTCGCTCCGTCACTCTTAGCGACAGAAGGGTCTTCGTGGGTTTCCATAAACAAACCGTCCACTCCTACCGCTATGCCAGCCTTGGCTACCGTTTCAATAAGCTGCGGCATACCACCTGTCACACCGGCAGTCTGATTAGGTTGTTGCAAAGAATGTGTCACATCCAGAATTACAGGAAAACCTAAAGTCTGCATTTCCGGAATACCCCGATAATCTACAATCAAATCCTGATACCCGAAAGTCGTTCCCCGCTCGGTCAGCATAACCTGATCATTACCCGCCTCCACCACTTTGTCAGCAGCAAAACGCATGGCGCCAGGTGATAAAAATTGTCCTTTCTTGATGTTGACAATCTTTCCGGTATGAGCTGCCGCCACCAGCAAATCAGTCTGGCGACACAGGAAAGCAGGAATCTGCAACACATCCACATATTCAGCGGCCATAGCAGCTTCTCCAGCACTATGAATATCGGTTACCACAGGAATTCCAAAAGTTTCCCGTACTTTACGAAGTACTTTCAAGGCCTTTTCATCACCTATTCCTGTAAACGAATCCAAACGGGAACGGTTAGCCTTACGATAAGATCCTTTAAACACATAGGGAATACCCAGTTTATCTGTTATTTTCACAATACGATCTGCTATTCGGAGAGCCATTTCCTCTCCTTCGATCACACAAGGACCAGCCAGTAAAAAGAAATTATCTGTCTTTCTTAAATCTGAAATTGTCATTATCTTACGTCTATTCATTGAGATATCTACTCTGCCTCTATCCTTAAAGCAAGAAATGGATATCTATAGTTTTTAATTAGGGATAATCAAAGTTATAGCTTCCGGCTGGATCGTAATTTCCAAAGGAAAATGGCGGTCTAAAATACGCCCGTCCAAACTGACAGAAGCATTCTGCGCACGTAGTACTTTTACTTTCCGTGTACGATAAGGTTTCACCATTTTATGATTTAAAATACGTCCCTGCAACAGCATCCACATACCCGAGAAAAGTTGAATTAACTCCGGACGATAAATAACCGACACATCCAACCAGCCATTATAAGGAACTGCACTAGGTGTCAAACCGTATCCACGGGCACTTCCCACACATACCGTCATGATACGTCCACGAATATGTTCGCCATTGATACAAAGATGTGTACGGTACAATTTACGTTCAAACAGCAACAGGAACATGGAAGCGGCAAAAGACAACTCACGTATTCCCCAAAAACGGCGGGTACCATCTGAGATCTGTACAATACGCGCACCTAAACCTATATATATGGCATTCAGGAAATAGCGGGAGGTGTGCTTCTCTCCATCAAAATAATTACAACGCCCCACATCAATTTTCCTCAGACGACGATTGATAATCCAATCTACCGCTGCTTTATAATTATCTTCATCCAACCCCCAATATTTGGCAAAGTCATTACCAATACCATTAGGAATGATTCCAAAAGCGATATTTGTCTTATCCTCCACCATAGAAGTCATAATACCGTTAATAGCATCATTGATCGCTCCGTCTCCACCTACAATCACAATGGTTCGATAACCATTATTAGCCAAGGTACGGGCGAGTCGTTCCACCGATCCAAAACCTTCGGACTGTACGTAGTCAAAAACCACCTTACGGTTTTCCATATAGCTACGTATCTCATTCCAACGCTTCTGAGTCTTACGGCTTCCGGCTTTCGGATTATAAATAATCCCCCATCTGTTTGGTTCTACAGCCATAACATTTAGTTTTTAGTGTGTAACAAATTAATGATTTTTTCCACCTTATCTTCCATAGGCAGGCAAGCATCCAGCCAATGTATAGTGAACCCTCGCCGCTCCATGCCCCGGAACCAGGTCATCTGCCGTTTGGCAAATTGATGGATAGCTATTTCCAATTGATGAAACATTTCATTGAAAGAAAGTTTACCCAAGACATATAAAGTCAAATACTTATATTCCAATCCGTAATAAATCAAATCCTCGGAAGAAATACCACTATCCAACAAAGCCTTCACTTCGTTTACCATCCCTTCATCCAAACGCTGCTTCAAACGGTGGGATATTTTTTCACGACGTAACTCACGAGCTATATCTACTCCAATGATCAAACTATGAATTTGCGGGAACTCACGGTATTCCGCTGATTGGTGCTTGTAATACTCTTCTATTTCAATGGCCCGGATAGCCCGCTTTACAGTATCTACGTCCGTAGAGTTATGAAGTTTCCTGTAAGTTGACAACAACCGGGTGAGTTCCGCTAATGATTTATCTGCTAACGAGTCCCTAAGTTTGGGATTCTCTGGAACAGGAAGCAGCCTATATCCCTTCAACACGGATTCAAGATACATCCCCGTACCTCCGCATAATATAGGAAGTTTGTCTTTCCATCTCACTTGATCATAAGCATTCAAAAAATCACGTTGAAATTCAAATACATTATATTTATATCCGGGGTCTACAATGTCTATCAGATGGTAAGGTATTTGCTGTCCATTCACGACATAGTCTTCCAAATCCTTTCCCGTACCTAAATCCATCCGGCGATATACCTGCCGGCTATCTCCACTGATAATTTCGGTATCCAACTTGTAAGCTAAAGCCGCTGCCAAAGGAGTCTTTCCTGAAGCGGTAGGTCCTAATATCGTTATCAAATCGTACTTTTCCATCCTAAGTTTTTGTAACAGTCGCACAAAGATAACGAAAATGTGCAACTTAGCACGCAAAACTACATAAAAAAAAGCCGTCTGAATTACTTCAGACGGCTTTCGCTATATGGTTTTTAACTGATTAGCAGTTTACAGAAGCCATGTGAGCAATCAAATCCAATACTTTGTTAGAGTAACCGATTTCGTTGTCATACCAAGAAACCACCTTAACAAAAGTATCAGTCAAAGCGATACCAGCTTTAGCATCGAAGATAGAAGTACGAGTATCACCCAAGAAGTCAGAAGAAACAACTGCATCTTCAGTGTAACCCAATACGCCAGCCAATTCACCTTCAGAAGCTTCTTTCATAGCTGCACAGATTTCAGCATATGTAGCCGGTTTAGCCAAGTTAACTGTCAAGTCAACTACAGAAACATCCAAAGTCGGAACACGCATTGACATACCAGTCAATTTACCGTTCAATTCAGGAATAACTTTACCTACAGCTTTAGCAGCACCAGTAGATGAAGGGATAATGTTACCAGAAGCAGCACGACCACCTCTCCAGTCTTTCATAGAAGGACCGTCAACTGTTTTCTGAGTAGCTGTTGTAGAGTGAACTGTAGTCATCAAACCGTCAGTGATACCCCATTTGTCATTCAATACCTTAGCGATAGGAGCCAAACAGTTAGTAGTACAAGAAGCGTTAGAAACGAACTGAGTACCTTTAACATAAGTCTTTTCGTTTACACCGCAAACGAACATCGGAGTATCATCTTTAGAAGGAGCTGACATAACTACATATTTAGCACCAGCTTCAATATGAGCCTGAGCTTTTTCTTTAGTCAAGAACAAACCAGTAGATTCAACTACGTATTCAGCACCGATTGCATCCCACTTCAAGTCAGCCGGATTTCTTTCAGCTGTTACGCGGATTGCATTGCCGTTCACGATCAATTTGCTATTTTCTACGTCAGCTTCGATAGTACCGTCAAATTGTCCGTGCATAGTGTCATACTTCAACATATATGCTAAGTAATCAACCGGGCAAAGGTCATTGATACCTACGATCTGAATATCGTTTCTTTTCTGAGCTGCACGGAATACAAAACGGCCGATACGACCAAATCCGTTAATACCTACTTTAATCATTTTGTTTAAATTTTAAAGGTTTTATAATATAGCTTTTAAACACTCTACGTTGGAATGTTGTTAAACGTTTAGTATTTATTTCCTAAACGCGGTGCAAAAATAAGAATTTGTTTTTATATTCGCACATAAATTCATATTAAAATAAAAAAAAATGGGAAAAAGCAGCTTCTTGCAAGATTTTAAGGCGTTCGCAATGCGCGGAAACGTCATTGACATGGCAGTCGGTGTCATCATCGGCGGAGCCTTCGGTAAAATAGTATCTTCCATTGTGGCCGATGTCATCATGCCTCCCATCGGATTGCTGGTAGGTGGCGTGAACTTTACAGATTTGAAACTACAATTAAAGCCGGCCGAAGTAGTGGATGGAGTTGAAAAAGCTGCCGTAACGTTGAATTATGGCAACTTCCTACAAGCTACTTTCGACTTTATCATCATTGCTTTTTCTATATTCTTATTTATAAGATTACTTGCCAAGCTGAATCGCAAGAAAGAAGAAGTTCCTGCTCCCGCCGCCCCACCTGCCCCTAGCAAGGAAGAGGTATTACTTACAGAAATCCGTGACTTGTTGAAGGAACAGGCTGGCAAAAAATAAAATATTATCCACACAAAAAAACGGGCTGCCCTCAAATGCTTGTCGGACAGCCCGTGATTTATATACCAGCCGACATTTCCTAAACATTCCAATCTTTTTTTTGCATATTTTTCCACAAGGAAGCAGGAAGAACAAAGTTTTTCCAATTCAATTATAAAAAGCCTCAACAGCATGACGGATTTTTATTTTTTCTGAGTATCTTTGCGGCACGAAATCATTTACATATCTTAATATATATATGCAAGAAAAGATCATTATTCTCGACTTCGGTTCACAAACCACACAGCTCATAGCCCGTCGCGTTCGCGAACTGAATACTTATTGCGAGATTGTGCCTTACAACAAATTTCCACACAATGATCCGTCCATAATCGGCGTTATCCTTTCGGGAAGCCCTTTCTCGGTGTATGATGAAAGCGCCTTTAAAGTCGATTTGAGTGACATTCGCGGAAAGTATCCTATTTTGGGTATCTGCTATGGTGCACAGTTCATGTCTTATACAAACGGTGGGAAAGTGGAACCGGCCGGCACACGTGAATACGGACGTGCACACCTTTCCACTTTCGACCAAGAGAACCCACTATTGAAGAACGTCCGTGAACACTCACAAGTATGGATGAGCCACGGAGATACCATCACCGCCATTCCGGAGAATTTCAAAATTATCGCTTCAACAGATAAAGTAGCCATCGCTGCTTATCAAATAAAGGAAGAGAAAGTATGGGGAGTACAGTTCCACCCGGAAGTGTTCCACAGTGAAGACGGAACCCAGCTTCTGAAAAATTTTGTAGTCGACATTTGCGGGGGGAAACAGGACTGGAGTGCTGCCTCTTTCATTGAAACGACTGTAGCCGAACTGAAAGCGCAACTGGGAAATGACAAAGTAGTACTGGGGCTGAGTGGCGGAGTAGACTCATCTGTGGCAGCCGTATTATTAAATAAAGCGATAGGCAAGAATCTTACCTGCATTTTTGTAGATCACGGCATGCTGCGTAAGAACGAATTCAAAAATGTACTCCATGATTATGAATGTCTCGGACTGAATGTAATCGGAGTGGATGCCAGCCAAAAATTCTTCAGTGAACTGGCAGGTGTGGAAGAACCTGAGAAGAAGCGTAAGATTATCGGCAAAGGTTTTATTGACGTATTCGATGAAGAAGCTCATAAAATTAAAGATGTGAAATGGCTGGCACAAGGTACCATTTATCCTGACTGTATCGAGTCATTAAGTATCACCGGCACTGTAATCAAAAGTCATCACAACGTAGGTGGACTGCCCGAAAAAATGAATTTGAAACTATGCGAGCCTCTGCGTCTGCTATTCAAGGATGAAGTACGCCACGTAGGTCGTGAACTGGGTATGCCGGAACATCTGATTACACGCCATCCATTCCCCGGACCAGGACTTGCGGTACGTATTTTGGGTGATATCACTCCTGAGAAAGTACGTATTCTGCAAGACGCCGATGATATCTATATCCAAGGATTGAGAGACTGGAAAGTGAAAGACTCGGACGGAAACGAAACATCCCTTTACCACCAAGTATGGCAGGCAGGCGTAATCTTGCTACCCGTACAAAGTGTGGGAGTAATGGGGGACGAACGTACATACGAACGTGCCGTTGCCCTACGTGCCGTAACTAGTACGGATGCCATGACCGCCGACTGGGCTCATCTTCCCTATGAATTTATGGCTAAGGTTTCAAACGACATAATCAATAAAGTAAAAGGTGTAAACCGCGTATGCTATGATATCTCGTCCAAACCGCCTGCCACAATTGAGTGGGAATAATAGACAACCAACTAATAACTTAAAAACAACATAACGGAATGAAACAAGATATGATTGTTATCTTGGATTTGGGAAGCACCGAAAACACCGTGCTTGCCAGAGCCATTCGTGCTTTGGGTGTATATAGTGAAATTTACCCGCACGATATCACAGCCGCTGAGCTGACAGCATTGCCCAATGTAAAGGGTGTCATTATCAATGGCGGTCCCAACCATGTAATTGACGGAGTGGATATTGACGTGCTTCCCGAGATTTACAAAGCAGGGATCCCCGTAATGGCTGCCGGTCATGACAAAGCATGTTGCGAAGTGAAGCTTCCCCAACTGACGGATGATGTGGAAGCAATAAAGAATGCTGTACAATCGTTTGTTTTTGATACCTGCAAGGCAGAGGCTAACTGGAATATGACAAACTTTGTCAATGACCAGATTGAATTGATCCGCCGCCAGGTAGGCGACAAGAAAGTATTATTGGCACTTTCCGGAGGTGTAGACAGTTCTGTAGTAGCAGCTCTGTTGCTGAAAGCCATCGGCAATAATCTGGTCTGCGTACATGTGAACCATGGATTAATGCGCAAAGGTGAATCGGAAGCAGTAATTGAAGTTTTCAAAAATCAGTTGAACGCTAATTTGATTTACGTGGATGCTACAGACCGTTTCCTGAGTAAACTGGAAAATGTAACTGATCCGGAGCAGAAACGCAAGATTATCGGTGGTGAATTTATTCGTGTGTTCGAAGAGGAAGCCCGTAAGCTAAATGGAATCGACTTTTTGGGACAAGGTACAATTTATCCTGATATCGTAGAAAGTGGTACTAAAACAGCCAAAATGGTTAAATCCCATCACAATGTAGGTGGCTTACCCGAGGATTTACAGTTTGAATTAGTAGAACCTTTACGCCAGTTGTTCAAAGACGAAGTCCGTGCCTGCGGAGTGGAACTTGGTTTACCATACGACATGGTCTACCGTCAGCCGTTCCCTGGTCCTGGTTTGGGAGTGCGCTGTTTGGGGGCTATCACTCGTGACCGCTTGGAAGCTGTTCGCGAATCGGACGCCATCTTGCGTGAAGAATTCCAACTGGCAGGCTTGGACAAGAAAGTATGGCAATATTTCACCGTAGTACCCGATTTCAAATCAGTAGGCGTGCGTGACAATGCCCGTTCATTTGACTGGCCTGTTATTATCCGAGCTGTCAACACCGTAGATGCTATGACAGCTACTATCGAACCGATAGACTGGTCCATTCTGATGAAAATTACCGACCGTATTCTAAAAGAAGTAAAGAATGTGAACCGCGTATGCTATGACCTGTCGCCCAAACCCAATGCGACCATTGAGTGGGAATAAAAAATATACTTCAAACCATGTAAGATCCCGAAACTAAAAGTTTCGGGATCTTTTTTATATTCAAGTTCTTCACTTTGCCCCCAATGACACTAGAACAAGAACCATAAAATTTTTCGTTTTTTTGATATTTCCGCTTCAATATTTACATCCAAGGAATCAAAGCTCTATAATCTCCTCATTACAAATGGTCAGTTTGCCGGCTCCGTTTTCTGTAACTACCCAAGAATTTTCAATGCCGACCGGTCCTACTCCCGGCAATACGATTTTAGGTTCAAGGGCAAACACCATTCCCTCTTCCAACTCCCTCCGGATACGCGGAGCCAACACTGGTGCCTCATTGATTTCCAACCCGATGCCGTGTCCTATAAAACGTGCCTGTTGGGACACCCCCATAAAACGATCGGCAAATCCGGCTTTCGTCACGATCTCAATGGCCGCATTATAAAGATCCTCGCACACCACACCAGGCGCCGTCATAGAGGCAACCTTATCCTGCACTTCAAGACAGACTTGATGAGCTGCATAAGCCTCATCATTTAATTTTCCAATGGAGAACACACGACTCATATCGCACATATATCCGTAAAAGTTTCCCCCTATATCCACCATTACACTATACCCCTCTTTCAACAAAGTTCCATTCATTCCTCCGGGCAAAGACGGGTCCAATCCCTTACCACCTAAGGCAAAATCATAAGGCGAAGGAGTAGCTGCATTATCTCCGGCCAACACACTTCCCATAAATATCTCCATACTCTGACCAAATACTCTGAATATTCCCAGACAACCTTCCAGTCGCATCAGGCGTTCCACCTCAACAGATAGTTCACGATCAGTCATCCCCGGATGGTATACATCGGGAATCTTACTATATGCTCGAGCATGTAAAGCAGCCGACCGACGAAAAAGTTCAATCTCCAGCGGAGTCTTTACGCTACGCGCTTCACGAATAATAGCAGTTCCATCCACTACCTCCGATTCAGGAAAAAGAGATGCAAGACGCATATAGTCCGCATAAGGCAGTTCCCCGCCTTCCAACATTATCTTTGAAGCTACAGGTATACCATTTTCTTTTAACAAGTCCACTATCTGCTCAGGTTTACGAATAGGGAATACAAATTCTCCCACAATATTATTAGGACGTTTTACAAAGAGAAGTGCCGGTGAATGAAGCGGTAAATAAAGATAGCCGTTCACTATCTCACCATACGTATAAAGCAAATTTACATTACAAGCTATCAGGGCAGCATCAATGCCTTGTTGAGCCATCAAATAGCGTATTTTATCTCGACGAAATTTCAATTCGGGTTGTAACATAAGTAATATTATCTGATTATTTAAAATACTGAGTACAAAAATAACAGATTTCAGTCAGTATAAAGGATAGTAGTTCCAAAAAAGAGAAAGGATATATTAAAACTCACTAATTTTGGATGATTAGTTTGAAAACAGTGTTCAATTATATTAAATTTGCAAACGAATTGACAAACAAAGTATCTTTCATGTTCAACGGTATCAAAAAATATGTGGTAAGAATAGTATGCGTAATTATGTTATTACTCGTACAATTTGATGTATGCGCTCCACTGATTGATGCCAATCTGGCTATGGTAGAAACGATGGAACAACCCACCCTGCCTTCTGACAACAATGAAGAAAACAGAGGAGAAGAAACTTATTATTTCCAGTCGGGACGTGCACAACTGCCAAACAGTCGTTTTTTACCCTGCACTATCGACATGCTGGTCAATCTTTTTGCTATTCCCCAAGTTCCGGTACAAAGTTACACACCTGTCAGTGAAAATCCGGGGAAAGTGGTACATCATCACATTATCTTTTGTGTGTACCGCATTTAATATGTCACATTAAAGCATATTCATACATATTGGCCTTGTATTCTGAAAGATTTGAATGCAAGCCGGATCTTTTATTTACTCAAACTCAATTATTAATCTTTTTAAATTGTATTCGTAATTTCATGAAGAGTAATTTTCAGAAAATTGCGGTCCTGTGTACATGCACAGGATTGCTATGCTCTTGTGGTCAATCGGACAACAAGCAGGAACATCACAAAGAATTCATTCCCATCACCATTCTTCACCCCACAACCATTGAGTTTCCACGCTCATATGTAGCTGATGTGCAAGCTATACAGTTTGTAGAAATTAAGCCCAAAGTGGAAGGATTTGTTCAACAAATATATGTAGACGAAGGACAGAAAGTCAAAAAAGGACAGCCCCTATTCCAACTCAGTTCCGACCAATATAGCGAAACGGTAAAAGAGGCGCAAGCCAATTACAAACAAGCACAGGCACAATATGAAATGGCAAATTATGAAGCCGAAAGAATAGGCCGGCTGGTTGACAAACAAATCTTATCAAAAATCCGACTCGACCAAGCCAATAAAGAAAAAGAAGTAGCCCAAATGAAAGTGGAACAGGCAAAAGCACAAATGCAACGTTCACAGATGGATTATTCTTACACTACTATCACTGCCCCTTTTGACGGCTACATAGACCGTATTCCTTATAAGACGGGAAGTCTGGTAAATCCGCAAAGCTTACTGACTACCGTAAGTGATATTTCCGAGATCTTTGCTTACTATAAAGTGAACGAAAGCGAGTATCTGGAATACAAGCGCCAACAACTTAGCGGACAAAAACAGCACGAAGAAAATAATGTGGAACTGATTTTGTCAGACGGTTCCATCTACTCCCACAAAGGCACATTAGAAACAGTAGAAGGTGACTTTGAACGAGGAACCGGCTCCATTGCCTTCCGTGTCCGTTTTCCGAACCCGGACGGACTGCTGAAACATGGAGTGACTGGAAAAGTACGTATGATGACCCAAATGGACAACATCTGCCTAGTTCCCCAGAAATCAACATTCGAAATTCAAGATTTCACCTATGTATATACCGTTGATAGTGCCAGTGTAGTAAAAGTACGCAGCTTCCAACCGCTGGAACGCTATAATAATTACTATGTGACACAAGACTTCTCTCCTAACACTGCCATCGTATACGAGGGAGTGCAAATGATGAAGGATGGCATTACCATCAAGACTGATACCATTGATATGGAAGCAATCAGAAAAGAAGTTGAATTAAAACAACCTATCGTAAAATAAAACGGACAGTTTATGTTTAAGCTATTTATAAAAAGACCGATACTTTCAGGAGTAATCTCCGTCATTATCGTCTGCTTGGGCGTACTGTCTATTTTGACACTGCCCATCACTCAGTTTCCCGATATCGTACCCCCATCTGTAACGGTAACCGCCCGATACACCGGGGCTAGTGCCGATGTGATGTCTAAAACAGTCGCCACCCCGTTAGAGCGTGCCATCAACGGAGTACCCGGCATGACCTACATGACCACTGTTTGTACCAACGACGGTATGTCCCTTACTACTATCTATTTTAAAGTGGGAACCGATCCGGACGTAGCTGCCGTAAATGTACAGAACCGTGTGACTACCGTACTAGACGAATTGCCTGAAGAAGTAATCCGTGCCGGAGTTATTACAGAAAAAGAAGTAAACAGTATGTTGATGTACTTGAACATCATGAGTACGGACAGTGCACATACCGAAAAGTTTGTTTATAACTTTGCCGATATCAATATTTTGCGCGAATTAAAACGTATTGACGGTGTAGGCTTGGTAGAAATCATGGGTAGCCGTGATTATGCCATGCGTGTATGGTTGAATCCTAATCGGCTGGCCGCCTACAACATGGTACCTCAAGATGTAACTGAAGCCATCCGTAATCAAAACATAGAAGCAGCACCCGGCAAGACAGGTATCAGTTCAGACAAATTACCCCAACAACTGCAATATGTATTACAATATACCGGAAAGTTCAGCACAGCAGAAGAATATGGAGAGATTGTATTGAAAGCTCTTCCCGATGGTTCACTGCTACGTCTGAAAGACGTTGCCACTATTGAATTCGATTCTGAAGATTATAACATGACCTCTATGACCGACGGAAGGCCATCGGCATCTATTATGATCAAACAACGCCCCGGCTCCAATGCAAGGGAAGTCATCCAAAATATTAAAACCAAAATGGCAGAAATCAAAGAAAGCAGTTTTGCGCCTGGCATGGATTACAATATCTCCTATGACGTATCACGCTTTCTTGACGCCTCCATACAGTCAGTGCTGAAGACACTGCTCGAAGCATTCATACTGGTATTTATTGTGGTGTATATATTTTTACAAGATTTCCGTTCCACCTTAATTCCGGCTATCGCCGTACCAGTTTCATTGGTCGGTACATTCTTTTTTATGGAAATGCTGGGCTTCTCCATAAATATGTTGACCTTATTCGCCCTTGTGCTCGCAATAGGTATTGTAGTAGACAACGCAATAGTCGTCGTAGAGGCTGTCCATGTAAAGATGCATCATGAGAAACTCTCTCCTTATAAAGCATCTGTAGCAGCTATTAATGAAATCGGTGGAGCCATTATTGCCATCACGCTAGTCATGTCGGCAGTCTTTGTTCCGGTGGGCTTCATGCAGGGAACTGTAGGTATTTTCTATCGGCAATTCTCATTGACACTGGCGGTAGCCATTGTTATCTCAGGAATAAACGCATTGACCCTCTCGCCTGCCCTATGTGCTTTGTTACTGAAACCCGCTGATGGAAAAAAGAAGAAAAAAGCAGGATGGCTACGTCGTTTCTTTATTTTTTTCAACCGCCGGTACGACCGCTTTGAAAAGAAATACAATATCGGATTACACAAGTATTTGAGCCGGAAAATAATCACTTATGCCACACTGATTATTTTCTTCCTTGCCACTTTCGGCATGAGCCAGGTACTTCCTTCAGGCTTTATTCCCAATGAAGACCAAGGTATGATTTATGTCAATGTAGATGCGCCTCCGGGAGCAACATTGGAACGCAGCGAAAAAGCCTTGAACGCTGTACAAGCTGCATTGCTTCCTTTCAAAGAAATTGAAAGCATCTCCACATTAGCAGGTTATAGTTTGATGACTGAAACGGAAGGTGCCAATTTCGGTATGGGTATGATTAATCTCACCCCGTGGAGTGAACGCGATCAAACAGCAGCCGAACTTATAGAGATATACAAAGACCGCACCTCGCATATCAAAGATGCGGATATTCAGTTCTTCCTGCCTCCTACAGTTCCGGGATTCGGTAATGCCAGCGGCTTCGAACTTCGTTTACAAGATAAAACAGCAGGCAGCTTTGCAGAATTTGCCGATGTTGCCAATACATTAGTAGAAAAACTGAATGAAGATCCGCGCATTGTGGGAGCAACCTCAGGATTCAATCCTAATTTTCCACAATATCTGCTGAAAGTGGATATTGCTAAAGCAGCTAAATTAGGAGTAAATCTAAATGAATCCATGGAAACACTCCAATCCTATATCGGCAGTTTCTACTCATCCAACTTTATTCGTTTCGGACAAATGTATAAGGTGATGTTACAGGCTTCTCCAGAGTATCGTATGAATCCTGAAGATCTGTATAAGTTCTATGCCAAGAACAAGGACGGGAATATGGTACCCTACTCTAACTTTATGACGATGGACCGTATATTCGGTCCTAACCAGATTACACGCTACAATATGTTCACCTCGGCCTTGATTACAGGTGAACCTGCCGAAGGAGTCAGTTCAGGAGAGGTTATCGAAGCAGTGGAACAAATTGCCAAAGAGACATTACCTCGCGGTTATGATATAGAATGGTCAGGAGTTACTCGTGAAGAGAAAGATTCGGGTGGACAAACCGTTCTCATTTTCGGTATCTGCCTGCTGTTTGTTTATTTGTTGCTGGCAGCACAATACGAGAGTCTGTTACTGCCTTTTCCCGTCATACTTTCATTGCCGGCAGGTATCTTCGGTTCTTATTTTTTCCTGCAACTGGCAGGCTTGGAAAATAATATTTATGCCCAGGTAGCCTTGGTAATGTTGATTGGTCTGCTAGGCAAAAATGCCATTCTTATTGTGGAAATGGCCAACCAGTACCGCAAACAGGGAATGAGCATCTTTGATGCTGCCGTTAGAGGTTCCGTAAGCCGTCTGCGCCCCATCCTGATGACATCCTTTGCATTTATATGCGGACTAATCCCGTTGGTAATGGCAAGCGGAGCCGGTGCTTTGGGCAACCGTTCCATCGGAACAGCTGCCGCCGGAGGTATGTTTATCGGTACATTCGTAGGAATCTTCCTTGTACCTGGACTTTACCTTGTTTTCGAGAGTTGGTCTGCACATCTTAACCGTAATAAAGTCAGCTATGATGAAGAAGATGAAAAATAACAATATAAACAAAACAGGTTTAATAATAGGAGCTTTCTGTCTGATTATGGTAAGTTGCAAAGCCCCTTCCCTTACTCCGACAGAAAAGATAGAGTTACCCGAGTTCTATATGGATAGGGAAACGGACAGCACTACTATCTCTTCCATGTCATGGAAAACATTTTTTCCAGATACGTTATTGCAAAGTTATATAGCCGAAGCGTTAAATAACAATCATTCATTCCTTCAAACTATAGAACGGATATCCATTGCCCGTTCACAAGTTCGAGTAGGAAAAGGAGCGCTGCTGCCCGATCTTTCATTAGGCATTGATGGTGGAGTACAACGTTTTGGCGAGTACACTATGGACGGAGTTGGTAACAGCACCACCAACACTCCCGATTTAGAAAAAGACAAACATATTCCAGATCCCTACCGGAATTTCAACCTAGGACTCAATTTTCAATGGGAAGCTGACATATGGGGTAAGCTAACCGATAAAAAACGATCGGCCGTATCCCGCTGGATGCAGTCTGTAGAAGCTATGCGTCTGGCACGCACCTTATTGATATCAGAAGTAGGTACACACTATTTTGAATTAATAGGACTGGATAAACAGCGATATGTGCTACGCGAAGCCATCCTAACAGCCAGAGATGCTTATAATTTAACCGATGAACTGATGAAAGAAGGTGAAGTAACCCGACTTTCTGTAGACCAATTCCGGTCACGACGCCTTAAATTGGAAGAAATGCTGCTTGCAAACGAACAGCAAATAAGTGAAAAGGAACGTGCCATCGCCACCTTATTAGGACGACTGCCTTTCAAGGTGAAACGAGTGTCATTTGAAACTGCATGTAGTTATGAGTTTCCCACAGATGCAGGAATCCCGTCACAACTTTTGCAATATCGCCCGGATATAAAGGCTGCCGAACTGGAGTTATTAGCTAGTAAATCCGACGTATCTGCAGCGCGAAAAGCTTTCTTCCCATCCATCGTGATTGGAGGAAACGGAGGTTTTAACGCATTTGATCTGGATAAATGGTTTACTGCTCCTGCATCCCTGGTTTACAATCTCGGTGCAGGTATCACAGCACCTATATTCAAACAAAATACTATACGTGCATTATGGAATGATGCGAAAAGCCAGCAACGCATCGCTTTGTTAGGATATCACGATACGGTATTAAAAGCCTATGAAGAAGTATTAAACCTCATTACTGCATCATCGCAAATGCACCAGCGCAAAAAGTTGAAAGAAGAAGAAAGCCGTATCCATCATCGATCTATTTATAATGCAAATGAAATGTTTAAAGTAGGATTCGCAGGCTATCTGGATGTACTGTCGGCCGATGAACGTTTCCTGGATTGTGAATTGGAACGTATCGCTCTGAATGTGGAATCTTGTAAACTGCATATCATGCTTTACCGTGCCTTAGGAGGTGGAAGCAATTAGTTAATATACTTATATTTTTTGATTTGTTTGGTTAGGAACCGCCCCCGGCAAGCGTGTCGTCAGGACGGTTCTTTTTTACTCTTATAATTCAAGAAATATCAGACCTCTTGAGCAAAGAAACAATCCACAACAATAATATAGCTCCCACAATAGAGGTAACAAGACTGCCAATAATACCAGTTGCTGCAATACCAAACAAACTGAATACCCAGCCGCCCAGGACACCACCAACAATACCAACCAATAAATTAATAAAGAGTCCGAAACCTCCCCCTCTCATCAACTTACCGGCAACAAAACCAGCAATAATTCCGATAATAATGTACCAAATAAAATACATACGCTTTATTCTTTAGAGTTTATAGTTAATCATCTTACTGATAAAAACAGCTATTCTGTATAAAAAGTTGCCTGAATAAATCTTTTTTTACTTCATTGATAAAATTATTCAGGATGCATTTTCCCTTTTTCCGGTCTTCTTTTTCCGGTTTCAGCATTTTCTTCCCCATCTGTTCTCCCTTCAATCTTTATTTTTGTTTCAAACTTAAAAGACAAAATATGAAGATAAACGTACATTCCATGCTATTATTAAGCCTTGCCGCACTACTTTCTTCCTGTGCTGCCGAAGGCAATGATAAAAAACAAGACCTTATTGTAAAAACAACACAAGCTGTTCCAGTTTCACATCAGGGTGACAAAGAATTCTCTTTTATTGCCCGACCTTTTCGCACTTCCGAGTTATCTTTCCGAGTAGGCGGTCCCATCGACCGTTTCGATGTATACGCAGGTAACCGATACCAACAAGGCAGCATCATAGCCGAAATAGATCCGCGCGATTTCCGCATCCGTAAAGAACGTGCCGAAGCAATCTACCATCAGGCAAAAGCGGAATTCGAACGTATACAAAAGTTATACGACAAAGGAAATGTTTCTGCAAGTACTTATGAAAAAGCAAAAGCAGACTATATCACTGCAAAAACAACTTTCAATACAGCTTCCTATGAACTGGAAGACACACGCCTTATCGCTCCATTCAATGGTTATGTGGGTGAAGTATATATAGAGAAATTTCAAGATGTGAAAGCAACCCAGCCCATCATTTCTTTTATTGATATAGACCAACTTAAACTGGAGATTTATGTCACTCAAGACATTGCCCGTGCAGCGCAAGCACTAGATACAATACAAGTACGATTTGACGCCCAACCCGATAAAGTATATAATGCTAAGATAATGGAAATTTCCAAAGGGACTACCCGCAATAACCTCTCTTATCTGCTGACCGCTCTACTTCCCAATAAAGAAGGGAAATTACTGGCAGGTATGTCTGGTAAAGCAAGCCTAAATGCCCCTTCCGTTTCAACTCTTTCCCAAGGAGCAGCCATCCCTCAAACAGCCCTTTGCCATCGCCCTACAGAAGGAGATTATTTATGGGTAGTAAATTCCAAAACCCAACAAGTAACTAAGAGAAAAGTAAAGAAAGGGGATCTATTGCCAAACGGTTATGTATCTATCACCGAAGGCTTGTATCCTGATGAAACTGTAGCAAACAGTGGGCTCCGCTTCCTATCGGATGGAATGAAAATAAGTGTAGAAAACGAATAATATCACAGAAATAAACAATCATGAAACTCGTAAAATATTTTCTACAGAAGAAAGCAGTCACTATCTTGCTGTTGGTATTGATATTGGCCGGTGGGCTGTTCTCCTATATCAAAATGGGAAAACTGGAAGACGCCCCCTTTACCATCAAACAAGCACTCGTACTGACTCCGTATCCCGGAGCATCCCCCTCCGAGGTACAATCTCAAGTAACAGATGTTCTGGAAGAATCCATCCAATCTCTTGGTGAACTTTATTATCTGAAAACAGAAAACCGAACAGGACTTTCAAAAATAACCGTTTATGTAAAAAAGGAAATCCGGGCAGACGAAATGCAACAACTTTGGGACAAATTACGCCGTAAAGTAAATGATGTACAAAGCAAACTCCCCGCCGGAGCAGGTCCATCTGTTGTTAACGATGATTTTGGAGATGTATTGGGAGTTTTCTATGGACTGACTGGAAAGAGCCATACCTATCGGGAACTGGAAGACGAAGCCAAGATTATCAAAAACGAACTATTGAAAATAAAAGATGTTGCTAAAATAGAAATCTACGGAATACAGACACCTACCATTGACGTATCTGTCAGCCCATCCGTCATGGCACAAAGCGGAATTACGACCTCGGATATAGCCCGCGCTTTCGAAGCACAAAACAAAGTGGTAGATGCCGGAGGTATTGATGCCGGACAAAATCGGCTGCGCATTGAATCCACTGGAAATTTTTATTCATTAGATGATATAAGAAACCTGACTATCGTATCACGCTCCGGTGAACATTTCCGCCTTGCCGACATTGCACAAATAGAAGAAAGTTATCAGACACCTGCCAGCAATCTGATGCGCATTGACGGTAATCCGGCCATAGGTATTGCCATCTCCACCGTCCCCACCGGAAATGTAGTGGATATGGCAGAAGCTGTGAAAAAACGCATTGACGAATTATCCCAATCCATGCCTGAAGGATATGAACTGACCTCTATCTACGATCAAGGATATGAATCAGCCGTTGCCAATCAAGGCTTTGTCTTGAATCTCATCATTTCCGTTTTAACTGTTATAGCCATTCTATTATTTTTCATCGGGTTCAAGAATGGCACGCTGATAGGTAGCGGACTGATTTTTTCCATCTTCGCCACTCTCATTGTCATGATGGCTTGCGGCATCGCACTCCAGCGAATGTCACTGGCCGCCATCATTATCGCCATGGGGATGTTGGTAGACAATGCCATTGTTGTGTCAGACTCCGCTTTAATCAATATGGAGCGTGGAATGCGGAAACGTGTAGCCATCATGCAGGCTTGCTCGACTACCGCCCTGCCCTTGTTGGCAGCAACCGTAATCGCTATTCTTACTTTCCTTCCTATCTATTATTCACCACATATCACAGGTGAACTGTTATCCTCATTAGTCGTGGTTATCGGAGTATCCCTGATGTTCAGCTGGGTGTTCGCACTGACACAGACACCTTTCTTTATACAGGAATTTGTCCGCCGCCCACGTCCCGAGGAACTGAAAGCGGCACTGTTCGACGGAAAATATTACAACCGTTTCCGCAATGCTTTACATTGGGTGCTCCGCCACCGGTCGGTCACCATCGGCTCACTGGCCATTATGCTGATACTCTCTGCCTGGAGTTTCAAATTTATTCCTAAAGTATTCGTACCCGCACTGGAAAAACAATACTTTACCGTAGATATGTGGCTGCCCGAAGGAACAAACATTAACGAAACAGACCGCATGGCAAGCAGTCTGGCAGACTATATACGCGGACACGAAGAAACAGAAATGGTTTCTACCTACATAGGTCGCACGCCACCCCGCTATTATTTATCCAATGTATCTTTCGGTCCTCAATCCAATTATGCACAAATACTGGTAAAATGCAAGACCTCCAAAGATTCAAAGGAATTACATGCGCTACTACAAGACTCCATCCGCCAGAAATATCCCGAACCCCTGATAAAAGTGAACAAATTCGAGCTTAGCCCTTTGACAGAAGCCGTCATCGAAGCCCGTTTTCTAGGACCGGATCCTGCTGTACTAGATTCACTGGCAGGGAAAGCAATAGAAATCATGCGCCGCAATCCCAAAGTAGCGGACGCCCGCAACGAATGGGGCAACATGAGTTTAATGATCCGCCCTGTTTACGATCCGGTAAAAGCCGGAGCACTAGGTATCACCAAAGCACAAATGATGCAATCCGTCAAGTCTATCAGTGATGGAACTCCTGTAGGAATTTATCGGGATAATGAAAAGAAAGTACCTGTATTACTAAAATCGGAAGGGGTTCATATTACAGACGAGCGATCTTTAGGGGATTTCTCTGTTTGGAACGGGGAGCATTCGGCACCTCTGTCACAAATAACGGAAAAAATTGAAACCACTTGGGAATTTCCGCAAATACGTACTTATAACCGTCAGTTATCCATGGCAGCCATGTGTGGAGTAAAACCGGGACACACCATGGCGGAAGTACACGGAGAAATACGAAAAGAGATAGAAGAAATAGAATTGCCCGAAGGATATACCTTCTTCTGGGATGCCCAATACAAAGACCAAGGCGAAGCGATGCAGGCCATTGCCAAGTTCTTTCCTTTGGCTTTTCTGATGCTCATTGTAATTCTTGTAGCATTATTCGGTAACTTCAGACAACCGGTCATTATCCTGTGTATCCTTCCCCTTTCCCTTATCGGGGTTGCCATAGGTATGCTGCTCACCGGATTCGATTTCGGCTTCTTCCCCATCGCCGGATGGCTGGGATTATTAGGTATGATTATTAAAAATGTGATTGTGTTACTGGATGAAATAAATATACAGCGCCGAAATGGAATCGCACCTTATACCGCCATCATAGAAGCTACAGTGTCAAGAACAAGACCTGTACTTATGGCAGCGACCACTACTATTTTAGGAATGGTTCCGTTATTGTTCGATATAGCATTCGGCGGTATGGCAGCCACTATTATTTTCGGACTGACGTTTGCCACATTGCTAACGTTATTCGTAACCCCGGCATTATATGCCATGTTTTATAAAATTAAGAGTAATTCTAAATATGCATCCTATGAAAAGAATTAATATACTGTTTATCTTTATTTTTAGTGTTCCGTCCGCTACTTTCTCCCAACAAAGTGATTTATTGGAAAAGTACAGGTCGATGGCTGTGGAATACAACCACGACCTGAAGGCGGCGGATAAACACATCTCTGCAAGTATCGAACTGGAAAAAGCCGCCCGAAAAGATTTGCGTCCCAAACTTTCGGGTGACGCCAACTTTCAATATACCGGCAACCCCATCCAGCTCACTCTGGACTTGCCCAGTATGCAAAACCCACTGACGTTCGAAGGCAAGGACATGAAATATGGTGCCTCACTTACCCTATTACAGCCGGTCTATACAGGCGGGCGTCTGCTGGAAACCATCCGGATGGCAAAACATCAACATAGTCTGGCAGCACATCAGGCGGAATACTTTCGTTCCGCCCTGTGCTACCAAACCGATATGCAATACTGGAATACCGTAGCCCGTGCCGAACTTCTGCAAGTTGCTACCGACTATCGAAACTCTATCGCCTCACTCACCAAAACTATCCGTGAGCGAGTCGAAGCAGGACTAGTTGACCCGCAAGACTTACTTATGGCAGAAGTAAAACTAAATGAAGCCGAATACCAATTGCTCCAAGCAAAAAGCAGTTTGGAAACAGGAAGAATGGCACTTAATTCACTGATTGGCACGGCACTTCATGAAATAACGGAAGTGGAAGATACCATTCCTTCCATCGTAATGAATGAGCAGTTATGGAAGCAAGACGGTTCTAACCGACCGGAACTAAAAATAGCATACGACCAAATAGGCATAGCCGAAAGCTCAAAGAAACTGACTGACTCAAAATATAAACCGCAACTGTATGTCGGCATAGAAGGAAGTTACTCTTCACCAGGATATAACTTTAAATCCGACCTTGATCCCAACTATGCCGTTTATGCTAAGTTATCTGTACCTATTTTTGAATGGGGGAAACGACGCAACGAAAAACGGGCAGCCTCTTTCCAGATCGGTGCCGCGACTGATAATCTGCACCAAGTAAGTGACCATGTAAATCTGGAAGTGCAGACAGCCCGTGTATCCTTGTCTCAAGCAATGGAACAAGTACAATTAACTAGAAACTCATTGGAAAAAGCCCGCAAAAACGAACAAATGGCATTGGAAAGATATACAGAAGGGAAAGTATCAATAGTGGAAATGATAGAGGCACAAAACTATCGGCAGATTTCACAAACCAACTATGTACAAGCCAAAGTTTCTGCACAAGGACACTATTCCGCATTGCTGAAAGCTTTAAACAAATATTAGATAAAACCAACCATCATGAAAAGCATATTCTTCCATTCACCAAGGAACGGAATTTATCCGTACCTATAGTGAATGGAAAATATTAATTTAACACCTCTCCAGTCTATGATTATTCTGTAAAATATTGTAGCTTTGTTCACATGAAATGGAATGTTACATTATATGGCCTTTTATTCTCCGGACTAGGAGCATTTTCCTATCTTCTTCTAGCCAATTATTCCGATTTGTCACCCCATGTGGCAGATATGCTATTTTCCAAAGGTGCTTTTATCTTCTTCATCACAGCCTTCAATATTCTTGGCTACTCAACGTTGCGGCTCAGTTCCTGGCTAAACAGTCAATATGCATTGAATATCCGCAAACGTTGGAAAATTATTACCATTTATATAGCCGTAACTCTTCTGTTCTTTCTTTTGAATTATAGTTTATTGATTGTCGGAAAACTTCTGGTAGGTTCCTACAACATATTTATTTTCCCAAATGGCGGCTGGCGCATCCTCTTTCTGGTATGGTTGGTGGAGTTAGTTATTGTAGGACTACTTTTATCTAACCGTTCTATTCAGAACACATTAAAACTGCAACAAGAAGCTGCCGAACTTCAAAAAGAAAATAACACAGCCCGTTACACCGCCCTGCAAAACCAACTCAATCCACACTTTCTGTTCAACAGTCTTAACACGCTGATTGCAGAAATAGAATACAATCCCGCCAATGCAGTCCGCTTCACTAAACATCTGTCCAGCGTTTACCGCTATGTCCTTCAAAGTCAAGATAAAGTCTTGGTACCTTTAAGCGAAGAATTGGAATTTATGAAATCCTACCTCTTTCTTCACGAAGTCCGATTAGGAAATTGCATCAGTTACAAATGTCATCTTCCCGAAGACTATCCTGAAGCCATGCTCCCGCCACTAACTTTGCAACTGCTGGTAGAAAATGTCATCAAGCATAATTCCATCACCTCAAACAAGCCTATGCAAATTAATATAGAAATTGAAAATTATTACCTGACAGTAAGTAACCCTATCCAACCTAAAAAGAGTAATGACACCTCTTCGGGAGTAGGATTGAATAATCTTTCCAACCGTTGCAAACTACTGCTCGGCGAAGGAATCATTGTCACTAAAGCAAACAATTTGTTTACCGTAAAAGTACCTTTAGCATATGAATAAACTAAACGCAATCATTATAGAAGATGAAGTGCCAGCAGCACGTTTGTTACATTCCATGATTACCCGTCTGCGCCCGCAATGGACACTGACCATTATACCAGGCAGTGTGGACGAAGCTGTGGCTTGGTTTAAAGATAATCCACAACCCGACCTGATCTTCCTCGATATCCAATTGGCAGATGGAAACGCATTCGATTTCCTTTCGGCCGTGCATCCTTCCTCTATAATTATTTTTACAACTGCCTACGACCAATATGCCATCCGCGCATTTACAGTAAATAGCATAGATTATATACTGAAACCCATCGACGAAACACGTCTGCTCGATGCCATCATCAAATACGAAACTTTACAAAACAAAGGAATCTCCCGCCCCCAAGAATATCTGGATACATTGCTGGATACCCTGCAACATAAAGAAAGACGTTACCGTACACGCTTCCTTATTTATGGAGCCGACCGTTTCTGGTCTCTTCAAGTAACGGACATAGCCTATTTCTATTCTGAAAATAAAATAACTTTTGCCGTCACCCAAAAAGGACAAGAACACATAATCGACCTGTCTCTGAATAAATTAATGGAACAGTTGGACCCAGAACAGTTCTTTCGCGCCAACCGTCAGATTATTATCAGCATTGCTTCCATAGACCATGCCGAACCTTATTTTAATGGCAAGATAGTAGTCAGTGTCCTTCCTCCTTACAAAGCCCAAATCACCATCAGTGAAGAAAAACTTTCTTCATTCAAGCTTTGGCTTAATTATTAAGAAATGAAAAAGGAAGATTAAGCACTTACTAATCGGTAAACATGATAGCCTCAATGCATATACCTTGTTTATTGATAACACACTCTATAGTCGCTGCCGGAAGCCGGAACTCCAAGATATGCGCATCGGGCAAATAGGGACATATATATCTTTGTGAATCAGGATGAAATGTTCTGATACACAATTCCGAAAATCCAATAAAGCCCCTTACTTTAAAATAATTAAAGCAAGATTGCGAAAACGGCAAAAAAGGAGGTCTATTTTCTTTCATTAGTCTTTGCAATAGATTTATGTTACTCATGTCAAAAACATGAACTTATCATAAACAAGCGTGTGTCCGAAAGGTTTATCAAAAGTTCCATTTCTTCCGCCACAATATAAAAAAGTAGTCCGGCACAGATATTCATCCATATGCCGGACTGCTTTTACACCATATTATCCTTCTTACTTATTTCTAAGTTTTTTACACAAATCTGCTTTATCCGACAAACAAGGAGGATCGAAAAAATATTCATTCCACCAAGTAACGTTTCCGCCCGATAATATAAACAGTTATTCTACCGGCGGCACCTCCAGAATACTACCATAACGATGATATTCAAATGAAATACTTTGCTCCTTGATGTAATGAATCAATTCCACACGTCCGTCTTTCACCGGTTTAGCTGTAGCAATATACTTATCAATACGTGCAGCTTCCTCGTACATTTCCATCGGAATATCAGCCCCACAAGTGCGGATACGTTCATAATTCTTCATTGATTTCAGGAATCCGGCCAACGCTTCTTCTTTTAAAGGACATCCCAAAGAAGCCAATGCAGCGGTACGGTCATCACCAGGTTCAAAACTAATACTCAATGGAGTATGACAAATTCTGGCAGCCAAAGCAATCATCTTTGCATCTTCATTGTTATCTCCTGGGAAAAGACGCAAAACCATATTCTTTAAAGGCAGATAGCGGAATGCATTTTGCTCGCCATACAGATTATTGACATCACGAGCATGCGCAAATTCCTGCTCGTATGCCTTCACATAACTTTGTGTATAGTCGGTGGTACTGCCTGGCTTATCTGCAATATTTACAAAACAAGCACAATAGTTAGGACCACCCGCCTTCACACCTCCACCAAAAGCCGACAATTTCATTCCACCGAACGGCTGACGATTTACAATGGCCCCCGTTATACCACGATTGATGTAAAGGTTACCTGCCATAATTAAATCTTTCCACAATTTCTGTTCGCCTTCATCCAGACTCTGTAAGCCCGAAGTCAAACCATATTCCAAACTGTTTACCAAATCAATGCCTTGCTGCAAATTCTCAATGCAAACCACGCTCAGCATCGGACCGAACAATTCCGTTCTGAATGAATAGTTGCCGGGACGTACCCCCCACTTCACTGTAGGAGCCAATACATATTTATGCTTATCAAGAAAACGAGGTGGAACCAGCCAAGACTCCCCTTTTTCCAGTTCCAGAGCTTTCAATAATTTATCATTCTTATTGGTAATCATCGGACCTACCACATTCCCAGGATTCCATACACTACCCACCTTCATACTAGTTGCGGCATCTTTCAACTTATCTTGAAAGTTCTTGTCCTCATAGACCGAGCGTTCTACCAGCAATAAAGAACATGCGGAACATTTTTGACCGGCATTGCCAAAAGCAGAAGCCACAATATTCATAATAGCATGGTCACGGTCACCGGAAGCTGTCAAGATAATTGCATTCTTACCACCGGTTTCTGCCGACAATGGAGTAGCCGGATTACTGCGTGCAATATTTTGGGCAGTGTCTGTCCCTCCTGTCAGAATAATATGTTTGACAGCCGGAGCAGTAGTCAATACCTTTAATGCCTCACGGTCTGTAATGACAACCTGCAAAGCCTCTTTAGGCACACCTGCATCCCAAAATGCCTTGGCAAACAACCATGCCACAGGAGCGGCAACAGTAGCCGGTTTCAGAATCACAGTATTTCCTCCTGCCAGTCCTGCCACAATACCACCAATAGGTATGGCACACGGAAAGTTCCACGGAGAAATAACCAAAATAGTCCCTTTAGGAGCAATATCCACATCCGGCAATTCTGCAAACTGCTTCATGCTAGTGGTATAAAAACGAGCATAATCGATCCCCTCCGATACCTCCACATCGCCTTCCACCACTGTCTTCCCTGTCACAGCACACATACAACCTATCAAATCACCACGCATCTCACCCAGTCTGTTGGCAGCTTCATACATTATTTTATGCCGTTCCTGCAATGTGGTCTTTCTCCATCCGGCAGGATCTTTTTCGGCTATTTCCAAAATTTTCATCACCTGTCCGGCATCAGCTTGTGACATTTCACATACACAAACTTCATCATCCTGACAACGGTCCATATATTTATGACGCTTCTCACAAACCACCGTTTCAGCTCCTATCTGCAAAGGAATGATTTCAGGTGAATCCGCCGGTGACTTCTTCCACTTCGCAAAAATATTCCGAACCCACTCCTGGTTCTGAGCCAAATCAAAATCAGTATCAGGTTCATTCTTCATTACATCAGCTGGTGGAACGGGAGTATAACGATGCAAGCGGTTTTGTGTACGGGTAGGAATATGCGTAATAACATCTTTCATCTTATAAGCTTCCTCAAACTGGTTCTGCAAGAAACGCCAAGTATCCGTACCCGGCTTCAAATTGAACGAATGGGTCAGAAAGTTGTCCGGAGCCGTATTTTCATCCATACGACGGACCAAGTAAGATACTGCATTCAGGAAATGCTCATCTTTTACCACCGGTGCATATAAAATCACATGATTTCCCAATTGGGATTGGGCACGCCATACATGATCAGCCATACCTTCCAACATCTCAAAAGTCATGTACTCCGCGCTTCCCAGCTTCCGACTCAACAGATAGGCGTATGCAATAGTGAACAAATTATGAGAAGCGACCCCCACATGCAAGGCTTTTGCATTCTCCGGTAACAAAGCCCATTCCAGAATATGCAAATAATTGGCATCGACTTCTGTTTTCGATGTCCTCACTGGATTAGGCCAGCCACGAAGAGAAGAGATAACCGTTTCCATTTCCAGATTACAACCTTTTACCAACCGCATTTTCAATGGCGCACCGCCATCAGCCATACGCGCTTTGGCAAAGTCCAACAATTCAGTCTGAAATTCATACGCATCGGGCAGATAAGCCTGTACAACAATACCTGCCGAATAGTTTTTAAATTCCGGTCTGCTCAACACTTCTTTAAACAAGCGCAATGTAAAGTGAGCATCTTTATACTCCTCCATATCCAAATTGACAAACTTGGAACGTTTTACACCATTCTCATCTACGTAAGGAAAGTCAATCGCTTTCTGATATAGCGCACACATACGTTTCACCAGTTCCGGAAAACTTTCTTCATAATTCAGCGCATGGGTCTGTGCGTAGATACCCGATATTTTCACGGAGATATAATTGATATCGGGAGCCTCCAAAGCTTCTAAATAATGGAAATAACGATGGTCTGCTTCTCCGTTTCCTAATACGACCTCACCCAGCAAATTTACATTCTGACCAATCTTTTGCTTAAAACGGGCAGCCAGATGGGCTGTTAATTTAGGACGCGCCTCATCCAGAATCACTTTAGAAGTATCCATACGAAGGCGCTTCTTTATGATTGGTATGGCAATAAAATCAAAATGGTGGCCAAAAGCCTGGTACATTTTAAAAAGGAAAGCATCACGCTTATTCAAGAACTCAGGTACACCATAACGGTCTATCAGCTTCTTGATACGTTCTGCCAATTTCTTACGATCACGAATTTGAGAAGATTCGTCCAGCATCTTCACCAGGAACTTTTTGTCCTGTGGCCGTTGTACCATAACGGCATATTTATGCTGTTCTTTACGTTCCTCACTAGTGATGGTTTGTTCACACGTGTTATAAAGCTTCAGTACCCATTCTTGTACTTCAGCGATAGTCGGTCTGTTGTCCATAGTAAACTCATGTTAATGTGTAAGAATTAAGGATAAAAAAATCATAGGTAAACAACCAAAGACATGAGCATCGTAGGACTGAACATAACGGCACGATACCGGTGCAAGGTCTGAAGAGCCTGCTGCGAAAACCGGTCAAATATAAGTTCTCTGCCCATAACGTAAATTCCTTATAAAATGTTACTGTTCATGTGCAAATATACACTAATTCTTTTATTATCAAAGGAAAAAGTGAAAAATTATAATCCGGAACATATTAAATTTCCAATTTAAAGAAAGTAGGCTGATTGGAAGCCCTACTATAGCCTTCCAACAAATAGAAATCCGTACAGGCCACATGAATGGTAAATAAATAATTGATGGTATGCGGATGGTATCCTTTGGGAGGAGCAATACAATATAATCCACCTATCGTTTCCTGTGCCCAAGAATAAGACTTTTCCTTAAAATCGGCTACAAAAGCTGCCTTTCTGAAACGATCTGAGATTTCACGCAAATAAAACTCACCTATATGACAGGCATTGCTCCGATTAGACTCATGGTTGGCAAACAGCCAAAAATCATCCTGCAAACGAATACCTACCAAAGATCCTATATTGGAATGAATGCTATATAGAACAGATTCTCCGCTGTACAAACCATCCCGACATATAAACGCCACCTTCTCCAAGCAATAAAATATATCATAGGAAAGGCCTTCATGCTCATCTTTCCAGTGAAACAGACCATTCTGTATCTGAAACGCATACATCGGAACCGTCCATTGCCCGCAATCCAACAGGCACAACACATCGCAGCCTCTTATCAATTTATGATAATCAGCCACACATTTATCCTGCGAATTCCAAACAATAATTTTCATCACTCAGGCTAGTTTTATCCGTTCATTTTTATGGTACAGACATAAAAAAGAGACGTGGGACCTGCTTAATATTTTATCTGCCTTAGAGGTATCCCCATACCAGCTGCACAAATAATAACAACAGTGTCCCACGTCTTTATGAATATACTAATCCTGTTAAGGAGTATAAACACAAGACGTGAGCGCTTGTTGTATTACACTTGTGCAGCTTTGAAAATTGGGGATTTTCTAAGACAAGGTAATATTTTAAACGCTCTTAATTATATATGTTCCTTCTTGTTTTCAAATGAATTTTCATCTGTTTTCAAGAATTGGTACAAAGTTAAAAAAAGAGTTCTGATTAAAGTGGAATTAATCTATTTTTTTAAATAAATAATAACCCGGATGAACATCTGAAAAAGTTATTCCCCCATTACAGTAGCTACAATTTTACGACCACCTCCATGGTTGCGGAACTCACAAAGGTAAATTCCCTGCCAAATACCCATATTCAACCGACCTTCTGTAATAGGAATAGTGAGGCTGACGCCTATAATTGTTGCTTTTGCATGAGCAGGCATGTCATCCCAACCTTCTAAAGTATGTTCGTAATAAGGCTCACGTTCCTTTATCAAATGATTAAAAATAGATTCCATATCCGTACGGACATCCGGATCGGCATTTTCATTGATACTTAATGCCGCACTAGTATGTTTGATGAACAAATAAAGCAAACCTGTTTGGGGAAGTGGCGGCAAATTGCGCACCACTTCATCAGTAATCAGGTGAAATCCCCTGGTACGGGGACGAAGCGTAAATGTAAGCATTCGGCCTCGTGCGTGTTTTTTTCCCCTCTTTTCCTTCCTACCTTTGTGGCTTCATTATAATCTTAATCCATTATGTGTTCAGTATTAGAATTTTCTAGCGAAAGTGATAAACTACGTACTCTCTTTTCCGAGTCTAACCATTTTGATTCTGTTCTTTTCATATTTGATGGCGGCCGTCGTTATAAAGTTTCGTCTTCCAGCCTTGGTATCCATTCCCCTCAGGACC
>SKEA01000052.1_pt1 | contig 117782 bp, 133 predicted proteins | sample 4826601 | NCBI WGS metagenome assembly SKEA01 (sample SAMN11008821, study PRJNA524170) | human gut metagenome | biome: Human fecal sample; material: Feces; isolation source: fecal sample from pouch patient p13, p53 | host: Homo sapiens | place: Israel: Tel-Aviv | collected 2016-07-06 | reverse complement strand
ATACGGCGAGCGAGGTGCGGCAGCTGCTAAGCCAAAAGCGCAGATAATACTTTGTGTATTATCGAGCATTTTGGCAACGCAGATGCCGTGCCGCAGCCGCCGGAGCGGTGCTTAAGCCGTAAGGCGGCAATTATGCGGTGTTGCCTTAAGACTCCGCATCGGCACCGGCCACAATCTCGGTGATTTCCTGGGTGATAGCGGCCTGACGTGCACGGTTGTAGTACAGGTTCAGATGGTCGATCATCTCGCCTGCGTTCTTGGTGGCGGCGTCCATCGCCATACGGCGCGCGCCCTGCTCACTGGCAACGCTCTCGCACAGGGCACCGTAGACGACGCCGGCGAGATACTCGGGGATAATGGCGTCAAAGACGGTCTTTCCGTCCGGCTCATACATCATCAGGCTTTCGCGCTCGTGGCCCGGCTCGGGGCGCTGAGCGTCAAAGGGCAGGACCGGCAGTACGGTGGCCGTCTGGGTCAGCATAGAGACAAATTGCGTAAAACCAAGGCGGATCTCGTCAAACTCCCCTGCCAGGAATTTCTGGCAGACGAGGCGGGAAATCTCAAAGCAATCGCTGACAGACAAATCCCCTGCCTCCGCGAAGGCGGTGGTCAGGATGGCTGCCTTGCGGCGCTCAAAGTGCTCGACGGCCTTTTTGCCGATGGGCAGGACGCAATAGTCTGCGCCCTCGGCGTCCGCCTCGATGGCCTTGAGGATATTGGAGTTGTAGCCGCCTGCCAGACCGCGGTCACCCGCGATAACGATATACAGGCGGCGGTTCGTATCCCGCTTGACGAGATACGGGCTGTCGAACCCCGAGTCCGCGCTGACAATGTCATACAGCGTGCTGTAGAGCGTCTCAAAATATGGGCGGCTGCCCTCGACGCGCTCCTTGGCACGGCGCAGCTTGCTGGATGCCACAAGCTCCATGGCCTTGGTGATCTGCATGGTGCTTTCGACGCTTCGGATACGCAGCTTGATTTCCTTCATGGAACCGGCCATCGGCGGCACCTCCTTTGCAGTTTATTTTTCTTTGAGGAATTGGGCTGTGAAGTCAGCCAGCACCTGCTTGAGCTGCTCCTCGGTTTCGGGCTTCAGATCGCCCGTCGTGCGGATGGTCTCCATCACGCCCGCGGCGGTGACGTTCTCGTCCAGGTACTCATACAGGCGGCGCTCATACTCTGTAATATCGGCAACGGCCACATCCTTCAGGTAGCTGTGAATGGTCGCGTACAGGATGGCAACCTGCTTTTCGACGGCGACGGGGCTGTTCCGGTCCTGCTTGAGCACCTCGACGATGCGCTCACCTTGGGCCAGACGGGCCTTGGTGTCGGCATCCAGGTCAGAGCCGAACTGGGCGAAGCCCTGCAGCTCACGATACTGAGAGTAAATCAGCTTCAGCGTACCGGCGACCTTTTTCATAGCCTTGATCTGGGCGTTGCCGCCGACACGGGAAACCGAGATGCCGGGGTTAACGGCAGGGCGGATGCCCGCGTGGAACAGCTCTGTCTCAAGGAAGATCTGACCGTCGGTAATGGAAATGACGTTCGTCGGGATATAGGCGGAAACGTCGCCCGCCTGCGTCTCGATGATGGGCAGTGCGGTCAGCGAGCCGCCGCCCCTGGCGTCACTCAGCTTGGCCGCGCGTTCCAGCAGGCGGCTGTGCAGGTAGAAAACGTCGCCGGGGTAAGCCTCGCGTCCCGGGGGACGGCGAATCAGCAGCGAGAGCGCACGGTACGCGACAGCGTGCTTGGACAGGTCATCGTAGATGATCAGGACGTGCTTGCCCTTGTTCATGAAGTATTCACCCATGGCGCAGCCTGCGTAGGGGGCGATATACTGCAAAGGCGACAGCTCGGACGCGGTGGCGCAGACGACGGTTGTGTATGTCATAGCGCCGTTTTTCTCGAGATTCTCGACCAGCGTTGCCACGGTAGAGCGTTTCTGACCGATGGCAACATAGATGCACAGAACGTCCTTGCCCTTCTGGTTGATGATGGTATCGGTGGCAATGACGGTCTTGCCGGTCTGGCGGTCACCAATGATAAGCTCACGCTGGCCGCGGCCAATCGGGATCATCGAGTCGATGGCCTTAATGCCGGTCTGCAAAGGCTGCTTGACGGGCTGACGGTCCAGGATGCCGGGTGCCGGGGACTCAATGGCGCGGTAGTCGGTAGCCTCGATGGGACCCTTGCCGTCGATGGGCTGGCCCAGCGCGTTGACCACGCGGCCAATCATACCCTCGCCCACTGGCACGGAAACGACCTTGCCGGTGCGCTTGATGGTACTGCCCTCCTTGATGCCTTCATCATCACCAAGCAGGACGATGGAGACACTGTTTTCTTCCAGGTTCTGCGCCATGCCGTAGGTGCCGCTCTCAAACTGGACCAGCTCACCGGCCATACAGTTGTCAAGCCCAGCGGCGCGCGCAATACCGTCGCCCACCATCGTTACCGTTCCGGTCTCGGTCTGCTCAATGGCATTCTCGTAGTACTTGATTTGGGAACGGATGATGCGGGAAATCTGTTCGGGTTTCAGTTGCACTGTTTGGTTCACCACACAATCTATAGAATGGGTGCGATTTTACTTAAAGGACTGCACCGTCGATTTCTGTACGCAGGCGCTCCAGATGGCGCTGCACGGTGCCGTCCAGGCGTGTGCCGTCCATGTCAAGCCGCAGACCACCTAAAACGGCGGGGTCCACAGTCTCGGTCAGGACGATGTTTTTGCCTGTCATTTTCTGCAATTTTGCCAGTAGCTTTTCGCGGCTGGGCGCGGTCAGCGCAATGGCCGATACTGCCGTGACCTCAAGGATATTGTGGTCGACATTATAGCGGTCCTGATACGCGCGCAGACAGCCCGGCAGCTCACCCAGCAGATCCTCCTCGCACAGCAGCTTGAGGAAGCTGACGAGGTAGGGATGGGCTCCCTCGAACGCTTTGTCCAGCAGGACGCAACGCTCCTTTTTGGGAACGCTGGGCGTCGAGAGTAGACGCAGGTACTGCGGCTCGGCTTCGATGCTGTTTACCGCGGTGCGCAGCTGCTGCAAAAGCTCGTCGGTCAGATTTTCCTCTGCCGCCAGCTCATACAGGCTGCCGCCGTAGCGCTTTGCAAGCTCGGTCATGAGGCATCCCCCACATTCCTGATAAACTCATCGATCAGGGCCTGATGGTCAGACTCGTTGATCTCGCGCTCCACGACCTTACCGGCAATTTCGACAGCCATACCGCCGATCTCGTTTTTCAGGTCGTTGACAGCCTTCTTGCGTTCCTGGGCAATGTCTGCCTCCGCCGCAGCGCGGATGGACGCCGCCTCAGCCCTGGCCTCGCCGACGATCTCCTCCTCGCGCTTCTGGGCGCGGGCGGTTGCCTCGCGCAGCATGGCGTCGCGTTCATCCTTGATGCTCTGCAGGTGGTCGGCGTACTCCTTCTCGAGATCCGCAGCCTTCTGTTTGGCGGCATCCGCGTCGGCATACATCGTATCGATCTCCTGCTGGCGGTCATCGATCATCTTCTTCACAGGCTTGAAAAGGAACTTTTTCAGCACTGCAAAGGTGATGAGCATATTGCAGAAGGTAAACAGCGCAGTCCACGGGTTGACGCCTACAAAACTTTCAAAGCCCGTCATGAGCTATTCCTCCAATTCAGCAGTTTAATCAGAACACAAAGAGCAGCAGCAGCGCGATGACCAGCGAGTAAATACCGGTGGACTCGGTGATGGCGCAGCCCAGGATCATGTTGGTACGCAGGTCGTTAGCCATCTCCGGCTGGCGGGCCATGCCCTCCAGTGCCTTGCCGACGGCGTTACCTTCACCGACAGCCGGGCCGATGGCGCCAAAGCCCATTGCGATACCAGCGCCGATTGCGCAGGCAGCTTTTACGATTGCAGCTTCCATAGAAATATCCTCCTAAATAATAAATACGGATTCAGGCTTCCTCCGGGGGCGGGCAGGCATTGCCCACGTACACCATTGTCAACAGGCTGAAAACAAGGGCTTGTACGCCGCCGGAGAAAATATCGAAATACAGGCTCAGGATTCCGGGGACACCGACCTCCAGATACGGTACGCCTGTCAGCCCCAAAAGGGAGAGTGCGCCGGTCACGGCGAAAACAATGCCGAAGATCTTGCGCGCCAGCTTTTTCGTCTTGACGCCGCTGTACAACAGCGCCGCGCCGACTGTCAGAACGAGAACCCCCACAATGACGCTCTTGCCGACCAGACCCAGCACCGCCGCAGAAACAGTCGCCAGTGCCGAGTAGACAAGGCTTGTCAGGACGCTTCCGCCTGCAATGTTGCCGAAGTGACGGAACGCCATCGAGATCGGCTGTGCGATCTCGGAAACAAGGTTCATTGGGGTCATGACGACGATTGGCTCGGTGAAGCCCTTCAGCCAGCCGCCGACACCGTTGCGCTTGATGGAACAGCCCCAGCAGATAAAGCTTGTCATCAGCGCCCAAGTCACCGTCGTGGACAGATCAGCCGTCGACGAGCGGAAGATGCCCGTCATGCCGATGAACGAACCGCAGATGGAACTGAGGAACAGCGCGCCGATGTAGGGTGTCCAATAACTGTTGTGCTTGCCCATCGTGCTTTCGACCATGTCATAGAGCATCGTCACGCCCTTTTCGACGAGCACCTGACGACGGCTTGGCCGCTTTTGCAGGTTACTGCCCAGCATGACCGCCGCTATGCAAAGCAGCAGCATGACAACAAACGACGAGACCGTCGTCTGTGTGATGCCGATGCCGCCGAACAACGGGATGGTAAAGTAGATTTTCGGACCATTCATGGGGTGGAATCACCGTCCTTTGTCTTTTGTGCCGCCTGGGGATCCGGGCGGAAAAAGTCGATGAGCTTGATGCAGACCTGCGCAAAGAGCAGCGGCAGGATGGCCGCCAGCGGGTCACACAGCTCTGCACGAAACAGCAGGATATAAATGATGACCAGAATGACCGGGCGGACGACGCTCGACGTTTGAATCTCCAGCTGCGCCTTCTGCGGGCTGCCGCCGTTGGCGGCACGATTCATAGCGTTGGAGACTGTGATGCTCAGCGAGAGGAAGTTTCCCATCGCCATCACAAAGCCAATCAGAGCGCCGAGAAGCACAGCGTTGGTAAAGTGCCCGGTCAGCGCATAGACCGCCAGCATAGCGGCAATGCAGAGCGCCACGGCCACAGCCAGGCGGCTTGCCTGCTGCAATACATCACGATGCTTTTGCAAGGGTGGACTCCCCTTTCTAATGTCGGTCAAAGGATATAGGAGATGTTTTTTCGCCGTCTTTTTTGGCGGGGCGGCCCTGCCGGTCCAGCGCCTGCAGCGAGCAGCGCAGGCAGCTTACCGCGGCCAGCACCCCGACCACAACGCCGACAGCTACGACCCAGCCGCCCAATGTAAACCGATGCCGCAGCCAGACCGAACCGGCAATGCAGAGCGTCGGCGGTACGACCACCGACAGGCCAAACTGCGTCAGCCATACAAGATGACGTGCCACATCGTAAAGACCCTTCATCGGTGCCTGACCTCCATTATCTGCCTCAATGCTACCAGTATACAACAGTTTGCAGAGTATTTCAACAGTTATTTTTCACGTATGGGGTGTATTTTGTACAGATTTCATACCTTGTTCACAATTGCGGCATCGGTAAATTCTTCCTGCCCCGGCAGGGCTGGTCTTTCCAGAACGTCCAGCGCCAACAGCACGGGGTAAAGGTAGCTGGCCCCGTAGCAGCCGATTTTCTTGGGACCGGTGATGACCTCCCCCGCGGCCTCGAGCAGTGTAATTTTTTCCAGCGCACGTCGAACCGTGGAGACAGTGATCGACTTCCGGCGGCGGTTCACGAAAAGTTCGCCGCCGCGGATCGTATAGGTGAACGGCAGACCCTTGGCGGTGTGGAAGGTCTCGCCCTGGTGCTGCTGCAAAAGCTGCCAGATGGCTTCTATGGTTTTTGTCATGTCACATCACGCCTTCAGTATAACAGATTTTCATTATTGCACACCATGTACAAAAAACACCGCATGACCAAAATCATGCGGTGCCATTAGGACAGTTTATTTCTTTTGCCCAAAGCGGTACTCGGTGCCGTTTTTCAGGCGCTCAATGTTGGAGCGGTGCAGCCAGATGACCATAGCGGCCATGATCACGCAGCAAATCGTGCTGAAAAGAATGGTAGGCAGGTTCGCACCGCGGGCAATCAGGTTGATGAGAGTGCCCACCGGGTACAGTGCAGCAATGATGATGCTGCCCAGAGAGACAATGCGGGTGACAGCGACCTCAATCAGGAAGATGGCCAGCAGCACGGCGCAGACGAGCGGCTCGGTGGCGAGAGCCGCGCCCGCGCCGACCAACACGCCCTTGCCGCCTTTGAAGCCGAAGAAAATCGGGCGGCTATGGCCGATCATGCAGAAGATGGCGGCCAGATACGCGCCGCAGACGGGATCCAGCGGGTTCTGCCAGGCCGCACCCGTGCCGGAGAGCAGCGCATCAAAGATAAAGCGGCCCAGGTTGACAGCCGCAACGCTCTTGCCCACGTCACCGAGGGTCGTAAACACGGCGGGCAGTTTGCCGTAGGTGCGCAGCACATTCGTCATGCCGGCGTTGCCGCTGCCATGGTTGCGCACATCGTCATTGTACATGACTTTAGAAATCAGCACGCCGAACAGGATACTGCCCAGCAGGTAACCGCCTGCTGCGGTCAGCACGCAGGCCAGAAGGATATTTTTCACCATGGGTTACACCTTCCCTGCCTTGACCGCGCCGTCGCCGTGCTCACGGGTAATCATCTTGATGGGGGTGCCGGTCAGGCCGAACGTCTCACGAATCTGGTTTTCCAGATAGCGCTGGTACGAGAAATGGAACAGTGCTTTCTGGTTGACGAAGCAGACGAACGTCGGCGGGCGGGTCGAAATCTGGGTGATATAGAATACCTTCAGGCGCTTGCCCTTGTCAGACGGCGGCTGAACCTTGGCGGTGGCACGGGCCAGCATCTCGTTCAGTGCGCCGGTGGGCACGCGGGTACCATTCTGGACATCCACAAAGTGGATGGTCTCAAACAGTTTGTCGATGCGCTGACCGGTCTTGGCGCTGATAAAGACGATGGGGGCATAGGACATGAAGCTGAAGTCCTCCTCCAGCTTTTTGCGCATGGCGTCCATCGTGTAGCTGTCCTTCTCGACGGCGTCCCACTTGTTGACGGCGATAATGCAGGCCTTGCCCTGCTCATGCGCGTAGCCGGCGACCTTGGAGTCCTGTTCGGTGAAGCCTACCGTCGCGTCGATCATAATGACGCAGACACGGCTGCGCTCGACAGCGGCCAGACTGCGCAGAACGCTGTAGCGCTCGACACCGCTCTCGACCTTGCCGCGCTTGCGCAGGCCGGCGGTATCGGTAAAAATGAACTTGCCGTACTTGTTCTCCACCATCGTGTCGATGGCATCGCGGGTCGTACCGGCTTCGTTGGCGACGATCAGACGGTTCTCGCCCAGAATATGGTTGATGAGGCTGGATTTGCCGACGTTGGGGCGGCCAATGACGGCAACCGTGATGCGGTCATCCGTGTCTTCCTCGTCCTCCTCAAAGTTGAGGTGGGCGCAGACCGCGTCCAGCAGGTCGCCGGTGCCGTGGCCGTGCACGCCGGAAACCGGAATCAGCTCGCCGAGGCCGAGACTGTAGAAGTCGTACAGCTCCATCGGGGGTTCGCCGACCTTATCGCACTTGTTGACAGCCAGCACAACGGGCTTGCCGCTGCGCATAAGCATTCCGGCAACGTCCTGATCCTGCGGTGTGACGCCCGCGGACAGCTCGGTCACCATGACGATGCAGTCTGCGGAATCAATGGCCAGCTGTGCCTGTTCGCGCATGTGGGCCAGCAGGCCGTCGTCAATGCGCGGCTCGATGCCGCCGGTGTCCACCAGCAGGAACTTGTGGCCGGACCACTCGCAGTCGCAGAAGATGCGGTCACGGGTGACGCCGGGGGTGTCCTCGACAATGGCGAGGCGCTGACCGGTCAGCTTATTAAAAATGGTGGACTTGCCCACGTTGGGGCGGCCCACGATGGCTACAATCGGTTTTGCCATGTCTGCCTTCCTCCCTCTCTACTCTCTTATCGTTTGAATTTTATCGTTTTGCGCTTGTGGGTGCTCAGCATTGCCTTGCAGCATCCGCCGCCGTCGGTGGGGATACTGACGGCGCGGCAGCCCAGCGCCCTGCCAAGCTCCTCCAGCGTGATGTCGTCAAGGAACTGGCCCTTCTCGTCGCGGATCATGACCTCGGGCACGGCCAGCAGGTCACTGTGCAGTTTGCCGTTGCACTGCTTGATGATGTCGGTGCCCGTGACAAGGCCCGCCACGCTGACGTTGCCGCCGAAATACTCATTTTTGATTTCGTGCACGGTGATCTTTACCTGCGGATACTTCTGCATCAGCGCATCGGCGCATTCCCGGATCAGCGGCCCGGCCAGCGTGCCGGTAACCACATCCATACTGTGGGGCAGCACCAGACCCGTGTGATTTTCCAGTTCTTCCAAAAAGGTGTCGTGGTAGAGCCGCCACATGCCGACGCCGTCCTCCAACTGTGCGAACGCATCGTAGAACTCTGCCGGAGGCAGCGGGCGCTCGGCGGTCAGATACCACTCATCGCTGGGGTAGATGACGCTGCGGCCATACTCGGCGCGGCATTTCTGTGCAAATTCTTCCAGAATATCCAGCGTGGCGGCGGCGGTTTCCTTATCGTAGGGTGTCAGCTTGTACAGACCCTTGCGGTAATCGGTCACACCGGCTGGCACAGCGGCGATGCTGCCGACCTGCGGGCGCAGGGCCAACAGGTCGGTCAGGGTGCGGCGCAGTTCGTCGCCATCGTTGACGCCGCGGCAGAGCACGAGCTGACAGTTCAACTCGATGCCGCCCGCCGCCAGCCTGGGCAGATAGTCGAGCACCTCGCCGCCGCGCTTGTTGGCCAGCATCCGTACCCGCAGTGCGGGGTTTGTCGTGTGGACCGAGACGAAGATCGGGCTGATATGCATCTGGATGATACGGTCAATTTCGTGGTCGGTCAGGTTTGTCAGCGTGATATAGTTGCCGAACAGGAAGGAGAGCCGCTCGTCGTCATCCTTAAAATAGAGCGGCTCCCGCATACCGGGCGGCAGCTGGTCAATAAAGCAGAACATACAGTGATTGGCGCAGCTGTGCTTTTCGTCGCCCAGATAGGTCTTGAAGTTGCAGCCCAGCGGCTCATACTCCGCCTTGGTGATCTGTACGGTGCGGTGCTGCTCGTTCTCACACACTTCCAGGGAGAACGAGGTGGGCGTTGTATAAAACTGGTAGTCCAGTGCATCGTTCAGGGGATGACCGTCGATGGCCAGCAGCGCACAGCCTACGGTAAGGCCGAAGCGCTCCGCGGGGGAATTTTCATCTACCGCTGTCACATACAGGGCCATGGTGTCACACTCCTTTGCGATGGTTGTTCAATAAAAAATGGGGAAGGCATCGCCCTCCCCACGCAAGAGACTTACGCCTCTTTCTTGATGACTTCCTGGCCTTTGTAGTAGCCACACTTGCCGCAAACCTTATGGGGAACCTTCAGTTCGCCACACTGCGGGCACTTCACCAGCGTAGGCGCCTCCAGTTTCCAGACATTAGAGCGACGTTTATCGCGGCGGGCTTGAGAATGCTTTCTCTTGGGTACGATAGCCATAATCGGACACCTCCTTGGTGAAATTCAACTTAATAGTTGTTTTAATATGCTAAGCCTTGCATCTGCAGGGGCAGCATTGTCTGCCGGTTGGCAGGAACACCCTGCCGCCTTCTTCTTGCCGCAGATGGGGCATAGACCTTGACAATCAGCACTGCACAGCAGCACTGCGGGCACCTCAAAAATCAGCTCCTGATAGGCGAGCTCCTCGAGGTCGAGACAACCGTTCTCATTGCACGGCAGTTCAAAATCCGGATCCTCCAAATCACGATCCCGCACGAAGTATTCGCGTGTGAAATCGTAATCCCGGGTCAGCGGTTCCAGGCAACGCGCACACTCGGCATCAATATGAGCCCTTACACACAAAAGCAACTCTGCGCCGTCTTCGGTCAGCGTCGCCGTAAAGTCACATACTGCCGGGGTGTTTACGCTGTAACCCCCGAAATCCGCCTTGGAGAAATCAGCCTCAAAATGCGCCTCAAACGGCTTGCGGCCACTCTCCAGAAAAGAACGAATATCAAATTGCATAGTACACCTCAAAAGGTTGCTTAAATAGTATACACAAGCGAAAGGGTCTTGTCAACCTGTAAAACACAAAAAGTTGAGATTTTTTTGGATTTTCCGCAGAAAATCGGGGCGGGAAGCACTTTCCCGCCCCGAAATCTCAATTTTTGCGGTTCAGAAGGTTCAGATGACGAACTTCTTCAGGTCCTCCGGCAGGTCAGCCGCATCGGCAGAAACCGTGACGACGACCTCGATGTTGGAGGTGATCTTGTCGATGGCGTTCAGGACCTTGGCGGCAGCGGCCATATCGTGGTCGGTGATGCGCAGGATGCCGTCGAGGAACAGCTCGGTAATATCGTAGTTGCCTGCCAGCACGCCTGCCACAAAGCCGTACAGCATATCAGCACCGGCAACGCCGTACTCGTCAACGTCTACCAGACGGGCGGAGTGGTTGATCTCGGTGGTGAGCTTCATGCACTTTTCAATGACAACAATGTTGCCGGAGGTGGTCTTGACGGCCTTGTCGATCATATCGATCATGGTCTTGGTCTTACCGGAGCCTTTGGTTCCAACAATCAGTTTCAGCATAGGGGGTTACCTCCTTATATTCGTCAGCGCGCAGTGCGCGTAGTTCCTTTACTCTTTCAGCGCGGCCTCCAGCTCAGCCTTGCGGTCCTCATAGCCAGGCTTGCCCAGCAGCGCGAACATATTCTTCTTGTAGCTCTCAACACCGGGCTGGTCGAACGGATTGACACTCAGCAGGTAGCCGGAGACGGCGCAGGCACGCCAGAAGAAGTAGATCAGCTCACCGATATCGTGGGCGGACAGGCTGTCGACCTCGATCAGGCCCAGCGGCACGCCGCCGTCGGTGTGGGCGAGAATCGTGCCCTCCATCGCCTTGCGGTTGACAACGCTCATATTCTGGTTGGCCAGGAAGTTCAGGCCGTCAAAGTTGCCCTCAAGCTCCTCAATATAGAAGTCGTTGCGGGTGTGCTTGACGTCGACGTAGGTCTCGAACATGATGCGTGCGCCGTCCTGCAGGAACTGGCCCATGGAGTGCAGGTCGGTGGAGAAGATGCAGGAGGTCGGCATCAGGCCTTTCTGGTCCTTGCCCTCGCTCTCGCCGAACAGCTGCTTGTACCACTCGTTCATCATCGTGAAGTCAGGCTCGAAGCAGGCCAGCGTCTCAACGCTCTTGCCCTTGCGATACAGGATGTTGCGGGTCATGGCGTAGCGGTAGGCGTCGTTGTCCGGGGACAGCTTGCCGAACTTCTCGCGGCCATCGGCAGCGCCCTGCATGAGCTCGTCGATGTCGATACCGGCGCAGGCAATGGGCAGCAGGCCGACAGCAGTCAGGACGGAGTAGCGTCCGCCGACGTCGTCGGGAACGACGAAGGTCGGCCAGCCCTGCTCGGTTGCCAGCCGCTTCAGCGTGCCTTTGGTGCGGTCCGTCGTGGCGTAGATGCGCTTGTTGGCCTCCTCGGTGCCGACAGAATCCTCAAGAAGCTTGCGCAGCACGCGGAACGCGAGCGCGGTCTCGGTGGTGGTGCCGGACTTGGAGATGACGTTGATTGAGAAGCGCTTGCCCTTCGTCAGCTTGATGATGTCGTTCAGGGCCGTGGGGCTGATGGTGTTGCCGCAGAAATAAATCTTCAGGCCGTCGTCAGCCTCATTGTGGTACAGGCCCTTGACGGCCTCGACCACAGCGCGTGCGCCCAGATAAGAACCGCCGATACCGGCGACGAGCAGCACATCGGAATCCGAGCGGATCTTCTGCGCAGCCTCCTTGATGCGGGCAAACTCTTCCTTGTCATAAGTAACAGGCAGGTCCAGCCAGCCCAGAAAATCATTGCCGGCACCCGTTTTGGATTCCAGCTGATTGTGGGCCAACTCGACCTGCGGATAGATTGCCTCATATTCTTCAGGACGGATGAATTTTGCAAGATGCTTGCCGTTAAAAGAAACAGCCATCTTTAGCTCCTCCTTTATGATTTTATATCCCCATGATACCGTTTTACGTCGGTATTGTCAAGCAAAAGTAGGGGTCTTTTTTCGACTTTTTCATGAAATTTGCACAAATTCAATTCCGGAGCAGCAGACTTTGGGCAAGAAGGCGGAGGCAGTAGCGGAAACTTAACGCATCAACGTTCTGTGCTGCTGTGATGGGATAGCTGCACATTTCCGTGCCCTGATGCAGTATCTTAATGCGGCCCACCTGTTCCCCCGCCGCGACGGGCGCAGACAGCGACGCGGGCAGCTCGACGACGGCTTCCAGGGCGCCGCCCTCACCCTTGGGCATCAGGCAGTGTCCGGGGCTTTCGTAGTTCAGCGGGACTGTCGCCGCCGTGCCGTGCTCCACGGGCAGCGTCTGCGGCGCGTCGCCGGGCAGCGCGGCGGCTGCGCTCTCATAGTGGGCAAAGCCGTAATCCAGCAGCGTACTGGCTGCCTGGAAGCGTTCCTTGCCCGACGCAGAGCCCAGCATAACAGCAATCAGCCGCAGGCCGTCGCGCTCGGCGCTGGCGGAGATACAGACGCCCGCCTTGCCGGTGGTGCCGGTTTTCAGCCCCGTGATGCCGCGGTAGCTTTTGAGCAGCTTGTTGGTGTTGACGAGCTGGGTCGCGCCGCCGCGCAGCGTGTCCATCCAGATTGAGCAGTAGTCCCGCACCTCGGTGTGGTGCAGAAGCATTTCGCGGCTCATCAGGGCGACATCCCGCGCGGTGGAAAGGTGCCCTGCCTCGTCCAGCCCGCAGGCGTTGACAAAGTGGGTATTCGTCATGCCGAGCTCATACGCGCGGACGTTCATCATCTCCGCAAAAGCGGTTTCGCTGCCGCCGACATACTCAGCCACGGCCACCGCGGCGTCGTTGGCGCTGGAAATGCAGATGGCCTTGAGCATGTCGTCGAGCGTCATCTGCTCACCGGGCTCGAGCCAGATCTGACTGCCGCCCATGTGGTAAGCGTGCTCACTGACCGGGACAAAATCGTCAAGGTGTATCTTGCCCGCCTCGAGGGCCTCAAACGCCAGCAGCAGTGTCATGACCTTGGTGATGGAGGCAATCGGGCGCCGGGCATCGGCGTTTTTCTCATAGAGCACCGTGCCGGAGTCCTCGTCGATCAGGATGGCCGCCGCGCAGGGCACGTCAAAGTCGGCGTTGGTCGCCGGGATGATGCCCGCAGCTGACGCGGCAAACCCGCGCAGCAGCGAAAGCACCACCAGCACCAGGCAGAGCAGCAGGGTCACGGCACGTTTTTTCATGGCAGCACACCTCCGGCGGAAATCGCTTTGGTACTACGATATGCTGCTCTGTGCGGAATTAGTATTGCGCTTTTGGCCGGATTCTATTATAATAAGTCATATATGTCTACTATTTATAAAAGCAAAGGAATCGTACACCATGCGGGTAACTTTTTACACCTTGGGCTGCAAGGTAAATCAGAATGAAACGGGCGCGCTGGCCCAGCTGTTTGAGGAAAACGGCTACACCGTTGTCTCCAATGAAGAAGGTGCGGATGTCTACATCGTCAACAGCTGCACCGTGACGAACTTCGGCGACCAGAAGAGCCGCAAATGGCTGCGCCGTGCCAAGCGCGAGAACCCCGGCGCGGTGACCGTGCTGACAGGGTGCTACCCGCAGGCGTTCCCGGACGAGGCCGCCGAGATCGCCGAGGCGGACGTTGTGACCGGCTCCGGCAACCGTCACGCGATTCTGACCGACGTGCAGAAGGTGCTGAACGGTGAGGAGGAGCGCGTCGTCGACATCCGTCCCCACGAGAAGGGCGAGCGCTTTGAAGAGCTGCCCATGGATAAGTTTGCCGAGCACACCCGCGCCTTTGTCAAGGTCGAGGACGGCTGCAACCGCCGCTGCGCCTACTGCGTTATTCCGCGCGCCCGCGGTCCGGTGCGCAGCCGCGATGAGGCGAGCGTGCTGGAGGAACTGCGCCGCCTGGCCGACGCCGGGTATAAGGAGGTCGTGCTGACGGCCATCAGCCTGCCGAGCTACGGCACCGACAGCGGTACAAGCCTGGTGGAGCTGATTGAAAAAGCCGCCGAGGTGCCCGGCATTGAGCGCATCCGGCTGGGCAGCCTTGACCCTGACATGCTGCACGATGACGACATCCGCCGCATGGCCGCCGTAAAGAAGCTCTGCCCGCAGTTCCATTTAAGCCTGCAGAGCGGCTGTGACAAGACGCTGCGCGCCATGCGCCGCCCCTACACGACGGCCCAGTACGCCGATATTGCAGCCAAGCTGCGCGCGGCATTCGGTGCGGACAACGTCAGCTTTACCACCGATGTCATCGTAGGCTTCCCCGGCGAGACGGAGGATGACTTTGAAGCCAGCATGGCCTTTGTGACGGGAATGAGGTTTTTGAAGGTGCATGTGTTCCCCTACTCCCGCCGTGAAGGCACGGCAGCCTACGACTTTGCCGACCAGCTGCCCGAGCATGAGAAGGAGGCCCGCAGCCGTCGCATGACCGCCGCTGTGGAGGAGGTACGCGCTGCCGAAGCAGCCGCTATGCAGGGCCGCAAAGCCAGCGTGCTGTTGGAAACGCCGCTGTCCGCCACAATGTTCACCGGCTACACGAAGCAGTACCTGCCTGTGCTGGTCAGCGCACCCGGGCGCAAGACCGGCGACGTTGTGGAGGTCACGCTGGGTGCCTGGGACGGGAAGCGGTGCAGGGCGGAGATTGTTTGATTTATATTGATTGTTGCAACGCCGTTATTTATGCTCGATGTAGGGGGCAATGCTTGCATCGACCCGCGGGCGGATGCAGGCATCCGCCCCTGCAAGCCGGGGATGCCGCCGCGCCGCAAGAGATATTGCATCCATTCTGCAGGGAAATCTCTGGATTTTACAGAGATTTTCCTGTTTTTTGTTGCCTGCCCTCTTGCAAAAAGTATGGATTTTTGGTAAAATTTTAACAGGAGCGGGTGTACCCGCTGATACATCACTTTTGGAGCAAACAGAGCAAAACAAAGGAGCAATTACAATGAGAGGCATTTACACCCCCGTAACGGATATCCGTCGCAAGGTGTTCACTGAGGTTGCCCGCATGGCCTATGAGGTCAACGAGCTTTCCGACTACGAAAAGCTGATGCGTGAGCTGCCCTTCAAGATCATTCCCGGTGAGGAAAAATCTCTGCGCAGCAGCATCTTCCTGGAGAGAGCCATCATCTCCGAGCGCGTCCGTCTGGCCATGGGCATGTCCCTGCGTCCGCTGGATGAGAGCGTGCCCGCCAGCGAGGGTCTGGAGCACAGCGTCATTGCAGACAAGTACTACGAGCCGCCGCTGATCAATGTCATCAAGTTTGCCTGCAACGCCTGCCCGGAGAAGGTCATCAAGGTCACGGCCATGTGCCAGGGCTGCCTGGCGCACCCCTGCCAGGAGGTCTGCCCGAAGCACGCCATCAGCTTCCGCAACGGCAAGAGCCACATTGACCAGAGCCTCTGCGTCAAGTGTGGCCGCTGCGTCAACAGCTGCCCTTACAGCGCCATCGTCAAGACCGAGCGCCCCTGCGCCGCGGCCTGCGGCATGGGTGCCATCCACTCCGACGAGCATGGCCGTGCCGAGATCGATTACGATAAGTGCGTTTCCTGCGGCATGTGCCTGGTCAACTGCCCGTTCGGCGCTATCGTTGACAAGGGCCAGATCTTCCAGCTGATCCAGTCCATCAAGCGCGGTGATGAGGTCGTTGCCATCGTGGCCCCCGCCTTCATCAACCAGTTCCCCGGCATGACCCCCTCCAAGCTGAAGGAGGCCATGCGTCTGCTGGGCTTTGCCGATGTGGCCGAGGTCGCCATCGGTGCCGACCTGTGCACCATCGACGAGGCGAAGGACTTCATGGAAGAGGTTCCCGCCAAGATTCCGTTCATGGGTACGTCCTGCTGCCCCGCGTGGAGCGTGATGGCTAAGAAGCTGTTCCCCCAGCAGGCCGAGTGCATCAGCATGGCCATGACCCCCATGGTCCTGACCGCCCGCCTCATCAAGAAGGAAAAGCCCAACGCCCGTATCTGCTTTATCGGCCCCTGCGCCGCAAAGAAGCTGGAGGCCAGCCGCCGTTCCGTCCGCAGTGAGGTCGACTTCGTCCTGACCTTCGAGGAGCTGATGGGTCTGTTTGAGGCCAAGGCTGTCAACTTTGCCGACCTGCCGGACAACCCGGAGGATGCCTTCAACAGCGCCAGTGCCGACGCCCGCGGCTTTGCTGCCTCCGGCGGTGTCGCACAGGCGGTTGTCAACGCCATTAAGAAGATGGACCCGGACCGCGAGGTCAAGGTCATGAGCGCCCAGGGTCTGGCCGACTGCAAGAAGATGATGATGATGGCCAAGGCCGGCAAGTACAACGGCTACCTGCTGGAAGGCATGGCCTGCCCGGGCGGCTGCATTGCCGGTGCCGGTACGCTGGCTGACCCCGCCAAGAGCGTTGCTATGCTGAACAAGTACAAGAACGAGGCCACCATGAAGGTCGCCACCGAGACCCCGTATCAGGATTCTCTGGATCTGCTGCACTATTGATATGTAACTGAACAGCCCCGCATGGAGATGAAAACTCCATGCGGGGCATTTTTTTGCGGTGATTTGCGGGCCGATGCGAGCATCGGCTCCTACGGGGAGCAAACTTTCCGCTTGCAGCGGCGAAAACGTCCGCGGGCGGATATGGGATTTGCCCCTGCCGATTCGGCAAAGCGTTTCTTACTTGTGGTACTTCATTCCCGCGTTGATCGTACAGGCGCGGTAGAGCTGTTCGGTCAAAACAAGCCGTGCCAGCTGGTGCGGCAGCGTGATGCGTCCCAGGCTGATGCGGGCCTGTGCGGCGCGCTTGACGCTGTCGTCCAGCCCGTGGGAGGAGCCGATGACAAACGCCATATCCCCTGCGCCGCTCATGGCGCGGTCTGCAATCATAGCCGCCAGATCCTCACTGGATACCTGCTTGCCCTCGACACAGAGCGCAACGAGATACGCACCCTTGCGCACGCTGGCCAGGATAGCCTCCCCCTCCTTTTGCAGCGCTTTGGCAATCTGCCTGTCGCTGGCGTTCTTGTCGGCAATCTGCACCTCGGGCAATTCGATAATACGGAAATTGCAGAAGCCGCCGAGGCGCTTCTGATATTCGGCCACGCCCTGCGCAAAGTAGGCGGCGTTCATCTTGCCAATGGCAATCAAATCAATATTCTGCATAGGCTCCCCCGCTCAAAATTCAATATACGGGCTGACCTCACTGCGGGACTGGGTCTGAATCAGCACGTCCCGTCCGGGCTGGATGCCCGCGGCCAGCAGCACATTATAGACGGTAGTCATGACCAGCTCCGGCGAGTTGTTTGTCTGGCTCAAATGGCAGAGCGCAAACTTTTTGCAGCCGTCCTGGATCAGGTCCAGAATCTCCGCCGCGCAGGCCTTGTTGTCCAGATGGCCGCGGTCACTGGCAATGCGCACCTTCAAATAATACGGGTACGGCCCGCCGTGCAGGCTGAATGCGTCATAGTTGGCCTCCAGCGCGACGAGATCGCAGCCCATCAGGTTGTCCTGTACGACGGGCGTCAGGTAGCCGAGGTCGGTGGCGAACGCCATGACGCGGCCTTCCGGTGTGCGGATGCGGTAGCCGCAGCAGGGCACATCATGGCTGGTGGGAAAGCTCGTCACCGTGAAGCTGCCGATTTCCAGCGTCTGACCGTCTACAGGGATTGCCTCCACCGCGGGCGGAATCGTGCCGCGGGAGGCCAGCGTATCCAGCGTATCGGCACATCCGTACAGCGGGACGGGGTGCTTTTTCAAAAAGGTATCCAGTCCCGAGACGTGGTCGGAGTGCTCGTGCGTGACGAGGATGCCGACGCAGTCGCTGACCGCCAGACCCAGGGATTTCAGCGCAGTCAGAGTCGTGCGGCAGCTCTTGCCCATGTCGATCAGCAGATACTTGTCCTCGCTGCGGATCAGCGCGCAGTTGCCGGAGGAGCCGGAATACAGGGTGGTAAAATATGCCATTCGTTTGTCCTAACGCTTTCCATAAAAATTGGGCCGCCCGGTCAGCGGCCCAAGAGTCCTTTTAGATTGCCCGGCTCACTGCATTGGCCGGAATCTCGACGCGGCGGATGTCCGCGCCCAGAGCCTGTAGCTTTTCTACGATGTTCTCGTAGCCGCGCTCAATGTGGATGGTCTCGTCGACCTCGCTCACGCCGTTGGCGGCCAGAGCAGCCATGACCATGGCGGCACCGGCGCGCAGGTCGGTAGCGCGCAGCGGCGCGGGATGCAGCTCCTTCACGCCTTCAATGACAGCGACCTGGCCGTCGACCTGGATGTTTGCACCCATGTGGATCAGCTCATCCACATAGCGGAAGCGGTTCTCCCAGATGCCCTCCGTCACGATGGAGGTTCCCTTCGCCAGCGTCAGCAGTGCAGTCATCAGCGGCTGCATATCCGTGGGGAAGCCGGGGTGCGGCATAGTCTTGAGCTTGAGCGGCTTAAGCTCGCCGGTGCGCGTGATACGCAGCGCGTCGTCGAATTCCTCCACCTCGCAGCCGGCCGCGCGCAGCTTGGCGGTGATGGGCTCCATGTGCTTCGGGATAACGTTGTGCAGCGTGATGTCCCCCTTCGTGATAGCGGCGGCCACCATATAGCTGCCGGCCTCGATCTGGTCGGGAATGATGGAGTAGTTGCAGCCGTGCATCTCCTTGACGCCGTGGATCTTGATGACGTCGGTACCGGCGCCGTGTACGTCTGCACCCATCATATTCAGGAAATTGGCCAAATCGACAATGTGCGGCTCACGGGCCACGTTTTCAAGAATCGTCGTGCCTTCGGCCAGGACAGCGGCCAGCATGGCGTTCATCGTGGCACCGACGGAGACCGTGTCAAAAAAGACGTGTCCGCCGACCAGATGCTCCGACCTGACGTGGATCTGGCCGTACTCCACGGAATCCTCTGCACCAAAGGCGGTGAAGGCTTTCAGGTGTTGGTCAATCGGGCGCGGGCCCAGATTGCAGCCGCCCGGCATGGCGACCTGACCGGAACCAAAGCGGCCCAGCAATGCGCCGAGAAAGTAGTAGCTTGCTCGCATCTGGCGTGACAGCTCATTGGATACCTCGGTGCTGTCCAAATGCGACGTGTCAATTTCATAGGTGCTGCGGCTGACCATGCGGATGCTCGCACCCAGCTCGCTCAAAATCTGCAGCGACGCCATGACATCACTGATACAGGGCAGGTTTTCAATCAGGCACTTCCCGCCGGCCAGGATCGTGGCCGGAAGTATGGCAACCGCGGCGTTCTTTGCACCGCCAATGTTGACATCGCCAACAAGCGGCTTACCTCCGCGAATAACGTATTTTTCCAAGTGTAGCTCTCCTTTGTGCGGTAATCGGCTCGTATACCCTCTGTACAGGGCCGACCTATAGTACACACTTTCTAAGATTATACAACATTTTGCGCTAATTGAAAAGGCCTGTCCCCTGCAATTGCAAAATTTTTGTGAAACAGCACAAGATATGTTGACCATGCACCGTAATTTCGCCGGAAATCACATACCCGAGAACAGCGTATAGGCGCTGAACAGCGCACCGTTATAGGACATCTCAAAATGGCAGTGGTTGCCGGTGGAGTTGCCCGTGGAGCCGACATAGCCGATGACCTGCCCCTGCGTGACAGCTTGCCCCTGAGAAACAGCGATGCTGGACATGTGACCGTACAGCGTCTTGTAGCCGTTGCCGTGGTCGATCTCCACATAGTTTCCGTAGGAATAATGCCAGCCTGCAGCAATGATCGTGCCGGAGTCGGAGGCCAAAATCGGCGTGCCGTAGGCAGCACAGATGTCCGCGCCGCGGTGGCCGTTGCCCATCCAGCGGCTGACGTACTTATAATTCGGCACAGGCCAGATGAAGGAGCCGGAGCCGACCTTGGCAATCATGCCATTCTTCAGCTTCGTGCCGGTGACGGTGATTTCCGGGGTCGGGGCCTGCAGCACATTGTAGGCCACGGCCTGACGGTCCGTGACCGCGCCGTCGATCATCGTTGTCTCGTAGGTGATCTCCTCGGAGCCGTCTGCACCCTCCTGCAGGGTCACGACCTTGCCGAAATCATACTGGTCGGACTCGGTGTTCTGGGTGTCGAACGGAATGGCGACAGTTTCTGTGTCGCGGCGGACGACCTTGACCTTGATGAGCTCTGCCGAGGACGCACCGGTGGTGATGACCGTGCCCGCAGGAATCTCCTGATCGAGCGTCAGCAGTTCGGGGTTCATCTGCGCCAGAGAGTCAAACGAAACGCCGGTAGCGTTGACGACGCTCTCGACGGTGTCGCCGTCGACGGCTGTATAGGTGTGGATGCCGCCGCCCTCGGTCAGGGCGTTGATGACGTCCGCGTAGGAGCTGACAGACTCCTGCAGATAAACACCGTCCACAAGGCGGATGTTGTGGGCAAACGCCGTGTAGACGCTGCTGTCCATCGCATTTTCAAACGGTGCCTTGATGTTTTCCAGATAGCTGCGCAGGTGGTCGCCCTCGGTGGTGACGTAGAGCAGCTGATCGTCGACGTAGACAGCCGTGCCGTTGATGATCTCGTCACTGGCCGTGCGCAGGATGGCGTTGGCAATCTCGCTCTCGGTCATCGTCTGGTTGCCGATGGAAAGCGAGTAGGTCGGGTAGACATCCCAGCTTGTGTCCTCCACCGCAGAGCCGGAGGCCTGCAGCATACGCTTGGCCGTGTTGATACGGGACTGCACGTCCTCACGGGCGTTTTCAAACACCTGCTCGCTCTCCACGTAACCGACGTTCTCGCCGTTCACCTGCACATTCAGCACAAAGCGCAGCCCCAGCCCGCTGCGCACCAGGACCACAAGCCCCGCTGCGGCAACTGCCGGGAGTATGTAAGTGATGGCGTTCCAGACAACGATGGAGTATTTTCGGATGCCACTGGCAAGGTATTTTTTCTTGGCACGGCGCACATCGCCATCCTCGCTCTCCACGAGGGTATCGGGAATGTCGCGGATATGACGGATGCCCGAGGCCATCCGCACGAACGGGCTGGTCAGGTCCTCAATCAGCGTGATAATACCGATCAGAATCGGGCGCAGGACAATGAGCAGCAGATTCAGCACGGTATCACCGATGCCGCGCACAACAGCCCCCACTCTGCGGCCTACGCAGACAAAAACATACTCGACCCAGAAGCCGACCATGTACAGCATATCGCCGACAGTGTTGCGGCGATGCAGGTCCTGCATGTAACGGGCTGCCTTGCGGCGGTTATCGCTGCGCTTTTTTTCCTGCGATGAGTGAGAAAAGCGCGTTACAGGGGTCATCTCCGGGGGTTCGGTGATGCTATCGTTTTTCGGATTGGGATCAGTTTGGATGGGATTCAAAATACGGAAGCTCCTTTCCGTGTGAAGCAAATTTACGTGGGGTCTGCACCGCAGGGCAGACTGTGCAGCTGCCAGCCCGTCAGCAACTTTTCCTGCCGGACCAGGGCGGCCATATCCTCGGGCAGCGGACACTCCACACGGAGGGGCTCCCCTGTCAGCGGGTGCGCAAACGCAAGGATGCCGCAGTGCAGTGCGTGACGGCGCAGAAGGATGTCCGACCCGCCGTACAGCGTATCCCCCGCCAGCGGATGGCCGATATAGGACATGTGTACGCGAATCTGATGGGTGCGCCCGGTGCGCGGCCAGCAGGCCAGCAGACTGTGGCCCGGCCCCGCGGCCAGCACCGCGTACTCGGTCAGGCTGTACTTGCCGTCCGCGCACACGCAACGGCCAATGATGGAGTCACCGCGCCGCGCGATAGGCGCTTCGACCCGGCCCGGCCCCAGCGGCATTGTACCCTGCACAATCGCAAGGTAGCACTTGTGGGCAGACCCGGCCAGCAGCGGTGCGGCAAAGGCGTTTTTCGCGCACAGCACCAGGCCGCTTGTGTTTTTGTCAATGCGGTTTACCGGGCGGAAGATGCCGCTCTCCCCCTGCCGCTGCAGGTGGTACAGCCAGCCGTTGGCCAGTGTGCCGTCAGGGTAGTTCAGCGTGGGGTGCACGGCAATGCCCGCGGGCTTGTTGAGCACCGCGGCAAAATCGTCCTCATAGGCAATGGAAAACGGCACGGGCTGCGGGGTCACACTCGTCTCCTGCTCGGGCGGGAGCGCAAAGCGGATGCACTGTCCGGCGTGTACAGGCTCATTCGTGCGGATGGGCTGATCGTCGGCGTAAAAGCCGTCACCGTCATATTTGACGGACTTGATCAGTCCTGCCGTAACACCCTGCATGCGCAGGAACAGCCCCAGCTTGCAGCCCTCGTTTTCCGGCGGCACGGTATAACGCAAAACGGTCACAGTACCACCCTCCTTAAAGCCTATATGAGGGTATTATACCACAAAACGCCCTGTGATGCAAACCCCAATGTCTGGCAGAAAGGTACGCTGCAACAGCAAACGGCCCTCCCGGAGGAGAGCCGTTTGTGTTATTTCTGTGATTGCAGCTCCGCGGCGCGCTCCAGCACGGGCCGGAGATACTGCCCCGTGAAGGAGTGCGGGTTCTGCGCGACCTCCTCCGGGGTGCCGGTGGCGACGATGGTGCCGCCGCCGCTGCCGCCCTCGGGGCCGAGGTCAATGATATAGTCGGCGCGTTTGATGACGTCGAGATTATGCTCAATGACGATGACCGTATTGCCCGCATCAACGAGCTTATCCAGCACCTTGACCAGACGGTGGACGTCGGCCACATGCAGGCCGGTGGTAGGCTCGTCGAGGATATAGACGGTCTGCCCGGTATCGCGGCGGGCCAACTCATTGGCCAGCTTGACGCGCTGCGCCTCACCGCCCGAAAGCGTCGTGGCTGCCTGACCCAGCTGGATGTAGCCAAGGCCGACTTCCTGCAGCGTTTGCAGCTTGCGCGCGATTTTCGGAATGTTGGCGAAAAATACGCAGGCCTCCTCTACCGTCATGTCCAGCACGTCGGAGATGGTCTTGTCCTTGTACTTGACCTCGAGCGTTTCACGGTTGTAGCGCTTGCCCTTGCAGACGTCACAGGGCACGTAAATATCCGGCAGAAAGTGCATTTCAATCGTCAGGATGCCGCCGCCTTCGCAGGCTTCGCAGCGTCCGCCCTTGACATTGAAGCTGAACCGCCCGGGGCCGTAGCCGCGCATTTTGGCATCCTGCGTGTTGGAAAACAGCGTGCGGATGTCGCCAAACACGCCTGTGTAGGTGGCCGGGTTGGAGCGTGGCGTGCGGCCAATCGGCGACTGGTCGATGCCGATGACCTTATCGACCCACTCCATGCCCTCGACCACCTCACACTGGCCGGGGCGGCTGCGCGCACCGTTCAGGGCGGCAGCCAGCGTTTTGTACAGAATTTCGTTGACAAGCGTCGACTTGCCGGAGCCGGACACGCCGGTAACGCAGATCAGCTTGCCGAGCGGGAAGTCTACGGTAATGTCCTGCAGATTGTTCTCATGGGCCTTGACAACGCGCAGCGCCTTGCCGTTTCCCTCGCGGCGTGTCTCGGGGACCTCTACGAATTTGCGGCCAGACAGATACGCGCCAGTGATGCTGCGCTTGACCTTGCAGATGTCCGCGACGCTGCCTGCGGCGACGATCTCGCCGCCGTGGACGCCCGCACCGGGGCCGACATCGACAATATAGTCGGCCTGCCGCATCGTGTCCTCATCGTGCTCAACGACGATCAGCGTGTTGCCAAGATCACGCAGCCGCTTCATCGTTGCAATCAGCTTATCGTTGTCACGCTGATGCAGGCCGATGCTCGGCTCGTCGAGCACGTAGAGCACGCCGGTCAGCGCACTGCCAATCTGGGTCGCCAGACGGATGCGCTGGCTCTCGCCGCCGGACAACGAAGCCGCACCGCGGGAGAGCGTCAGATAGCCAAGGCCGACGCTCTTTAAAAAGCCCAGACGTTCTTTTACCTCTTTAAAAATAGGCGCACCGATCATCTCGTCCCGGGTGCTGACTTTGGCCGTGTTGATAAAGTCCAGCTCCTCGTTGACACTCTTGTCACAGAAGTCGGCAATGTTGATGCCGCCTACAGTCACGGCCAGGCTTGTCGGCTTTAAGCGGCGGCCATGGCAGGCGGGGCATTCCTCGCTGGACATGACAAGGGCGATTTCCTCCTTGACCCACTCGCTGCTCGTCTCGCGGAAACGGCGCTCCAGATTTGGGATGATGCCTTCGAACTGGTTAAAGTAGGTGCCGGAGCCAAACATGCTCTCGCGCTGCATCTCAATACGCTCGTCACCCGTGCCGTACAGCAGGGCGTGCAGGGCCTCCTTGCTGAAGTCCTTAACCGGGGTATCGAGTGTAAAGCCGTAGCGCTTGCCCAGCGCCTTATAGGTCATTTCGGAGATGGAGCCCTCGGCGTAATACCAGCCGCTGGCCTTGATGGCACTTTCCCGGATAGACTTGCGCTTGTCGGGGATGACACGCGCCGGGTCGACCTTCATGAAGGTGCCGAGGCCCGTACACTTCTCGCAGGCACCGAAGGGATTGTTGAAGCTGAACATCCGCGGGGTCAGCTCCTCGACGGAGATGCCGTGCTCGGGGCAGGCGTAGCTCTGGCTGAACATCATCGGTTCACCGCCAATGACGTCGATGACGACAAGCCCGTTTGCCTGCGCCAGCGCGGTTTCTATGGAATCGGCCAGACGCCCGCGGACCGTGTCGTTGATGACCAGGCGATCCACGACGATCTCAACGGTGTGCTTGATGTTCTTTTCGAGGTTGATCTCCTCGCTCAGATCGTACATATTGCCGTCGACGCGCACGCGGGCAAAACCGGCTCGGCGGGCGGCATCCAGCTCCTTGGCCTGGGTGCCCTTGCGGGCACGCACAACGGGGGCCAGCACCTGAAAGCGGGTGCGCTCCGGCAGCTTCATGACTTCGTCGACCATCTCGTCCACGGTCTGCTGAGTAATCTCCCGCCCGCAGATCGGGCAGTGGGGCACGCCGATGCGGGCGTACATCAGACGCAGATAGTCGTAAATCTCCGTTACCGTTCCCACCGTGGAACGCGGGTTGTGGCTTGTTGTTTTCTGGTCGATGGAGATGGCCGGGGACAGGCCGGTGATCTCGTCGACATCGGGCTTTTCCATCTGGCCCAGGAACTGGCGGGCATAGCTGGAAAGGCTTTCCATATAGCGGCGCTGGCCGTCGGCATAGATCGTGTCAAACGCCAGGCTCGACTTGCCGGAGCCGGACAGGCCGGTCATGACGATCAGCTTATCTCTGGGCAGCTCCAAATCGACGTTTTTCAGGTTATGCTCACGCGCACCCTTGATGACAATGCGGTTGTTCGGGTCGATTTTGATTTTGGAGCTGCGCTTTGCAGGCTTTTTTTCGGGTGTTGTACTCAATTTTTATATTTCCTCCTGCCCTTGCGTGTTTTGGCAGCGGCCTTGCGTTCACTGGTGTCGGCGGCGGTGGGATCCTCTCCGCGTTCCAGCCGCTGAATTTCGTCGCGCAGCTGCGCGGCCAGCTCAAATTGCAGCAGCCGCGCGGCCTCCTTCATCTCCTTGGTCAACCGTTCAATTGTCTGCTGGCGCTCGGCGCGGCTCATGCGGTGCTGGCGCATCCGCTTGTTTTCCTCGCTCATGCTGATTTCGAGCCCGTCGCCGATGGCCTTGACGATGGTTTTGGGCGTGATGCCGTGTTCTTTATTGTAGGCATCCTGTATGGTGCGGCGGCGCTCGGTCTCCATGATGGCGCGCTCCATGCTGGGCGTGACCTCATCTGCGTACATGAGCACAACGCCGTTGGCGTTGCGGGCCGCGCGGCCGATCGTCTGAATCAGGCTTGTCTCGCTGCGCAGAAAGCCTTCCTTATCGGCATCCAGAATCGCAATCAGCGACACCTCCGGCAGGTCCAGACCCTCGCGCAGCAGGTTGATGCCAACAATAACATCAATTGCGCCGACGCGCAGGTCCTTGATGATCTCCATGCGCTCAAACGTGTCGACCTCGTGGTGCATATACTTCGTCTTGACGCCGTGTTCCTCCAGATAATCCGTCAGGTCCTCGGCCATCTTGACGGTCAGCGTTGTGACAAGTGCGCGCTCGCCGCGGTCAATCCGGGTGCGGATCTCGCCCAGCAGGTCCTCAATCTGGCCCTCCACCGGGCGCACCATGATAAGCGGGTCCAGCAGGCCGGTGGGGCGGATGACCTGCTCCGCTACGCGGCTGGAATGCTGGCGTTCATATTCACCGGGGGTTGCAGAAACAAAAATCTTCTGATGGATTTTGGCTTCAAATTCTTCAAATTTCAACGGGCGGTTGTCAAACGCCGACGGAAGACGGAAGCCGTATTCGACCAGCGTTTTCTTGCGGCTGTAGTCGCCGCCGAACATACCGCGCACCTGCGGCAGCATGACGTGGCTCTCGTCGACCATCAGCAGGAAATCATCCGGGAAATAATCCAGCAGCGTTGTGGGCGTGGAGCCGGGCGCACGGCCTGACAGGACAGCGGAGTAGTTCTCGATGCCCTTGCACATGCCGACCTCCTGCAGCATCTCCATGTCGTAGTTGGTGCGCTGCTGGATGCGCTGGGCCTCCAAGAGCTTGCCCTCCTCGGTGAATTTTTTGACCTGCTCCTCCATCTCGGCCTGAATCTTTTTCAGGCCCTCCTGCATCTTTTCGGGGCCTACGATATAGTGGCTGGCCGGGAAGATGGCAACATGACGCACCACGTTCTTGTGCTCGCCGGTCAGCGGGTCAAACTCCACAATGCGGTCAATCTCGTCGCCGAAGAACTCGACCCGAATCGCAAATTCGTCGTTGTAGGCCAGGTGGATGTCCACCGTGTCCCCTTTTACGCGGAACTTGTTGCGGATGAAGTTCATGTCGTTGCGCTCGTATTGCAGCTTGACCAGGCGGCTGCAAAGCTCGTCGCGCTCCATCTGCATACCGGGGCGCAGGCTGATGACCATGCTGCGGTAGTCGATGGGGTCGCCCAGCGAGTAGATGCAGGACACCGACGCCACAATGATGACGTTGCGCCGCTCTGACAGCGCCGCCGTGGCCGAGTGGCGCAGACGATCAATCTCGTCGTTGATGGCACTGTCCTTCTCAATATAGGTGTCTGTGGACGGGATATACGCCTCGGGCTGGTAGTAGTCGTAGTAGGAGACGAAATATTCTACCGCATCATCGGGAAAAAAGCCGCGCATCTCGGTACAGATCTGACTGGCCAGCGTTTTATTCGGCTCCAAAATCAGCGTCGGGCGATTGCACCGGGCGATGATGTTCGCCATCGTAAACGTCTTGCCGGAGCCGGTGACGCCCAGCAGCGTCTGGGCGTCGTCACCCTCATGGATGCCCTGCATCAGCGCTTCTATCGCCTGCGGCTGGTCGCCGGTGGGCTGAAACGGTGCCTTTAAGTGAAAGACTTCGTCCATAGTCGTTCCTTTCGCGTACAACGATTAGTTGTATAATGATTATAGCACGACAAATTTTTAATGTAAATAGGTTTGCCGATATTTTGTACCCAAACCGCAGAAAAATGCGCCCTGCCGGGACACGGCAAGGCGCATGGGCGGTGTTCAGCGGCTGGCAGCCTGCAACATGCCGCTGTTTGCGCGGTATTCCGGCAGGCTGCCGCGGTTCAGCATCGAACAGCCATCCTCCCCCGCTATGATGATATGATCCATGATCGTAAAGCCGAGCTGGCCGGTGACCTCCATAATATGGTAGGTCGTCAGGCGGTCCGCCTCGGACGGAATGGCCAGCCCGGTGGGATGGTTGTGTGCCAGAATGCCGCAGGTCGAGTTGGTGCGGGCCACGGCGCGCAGCAGCTTGCGGGTGTCCACGGCCACGCGGTTGGGAACGCCCTCGGCAATGCGCAGGTCCTGCACAGGGCAGCAGGCGTCGTCCAATAAAATCAGGTAGAGCTGCTCATTCGGCACACCGCGGAACAGCGGCTTTACGTAGGCGATGGCCGTCTCTGCCGAGTTCAGCGACAGGCGGGTCTTGCGCTTTTTCAGCTCATAATAGCGGCTGCACGCCATGACGGTAGAAATCAACCGCGCACTTTTGGGGCCGACGCCCTCGACCTGCATCAGCTCCTCGGGCTCGGCCTCCAGCACCTTGCAGAAATCGCCGAAGTGCTGAATGAGTCTGTGCGCCAGCGCGTTTGTGTCTGCCCGCGGGATGGAGAGAAACAGCAGATATTCCAGTGCCTCGTGTTCAGCCAGACTGTCCAGTCCGTCTCGCTCGACGCGCTCCTGCATGCGTGCGCGGTGTTTCGCGTGGAGATTTTCGTCTGCCATTTTTTCACATCCCATCTTTACGTTCTGCTGGTTTTATTATATACTGTAAAAAGACTTTTGCCAACCGTTTTTACTGATGAATTTTTAAAGAGGACACGATGAAAAGTTTTACCGCAGGACCCAATGAAAACGGCGTGCGCCTGAGCCGCTTTGTGGAGGGCGTGACCAAGGATATGCCCCGCAGCATGATGTACAAGGCGTTCCGCAACAAGCGCATCAAGGTCAACGGCAAGCGCGCCGAGCCGGATACCCGCCTGAGCGCAGGCGATTTGATCGAACTGTACATCAACGACGAGTTCTTCCCCGTGGGCAAGCCCGCTGCCAAGACTGCCAAGCCGCCGCGCAGGCAGCCGCCTGTGACCGTGGTGTATGAGGATGAAAATTTTGCGGTGCTCTACAAGCCCGCGCACCTGCTCTGCCACAGTGACCGCACCGGCGACGCCAATCTGGTGGATGCCTTTGCGTCCTATCTGGAGGCCAAGGGCGAGTATGATCCCCACGCAGAAAAGCGATTTGCCCCGGCGCTGTGCAACCGGCTGGACCGCGGCACCGAAGGTCTGGTGCTGGCCGCCAAGAGCTACGCCGCGCTGCGCGACCTGAACGCCATCATCCGCGACGACATGATGAAAAAGGAGTATCTGACCATCACGGTGGGTGCACCGCCGCAGGGGCGGTTCGTCGCATGGCTGCAGCACAGCGAGAAAAATAACAAGGTGCGCATCCACGCCCGTGAGAGCGAGGGTTACAAGCAGATCATCACCGAGGTGACGGTCATCCGGCAGGCAGGGCCGTTTGCGCTCTGCCGCATTAGGCTGATCACGGGTCGCACCCACCAGATCCGTGCGCATCTGGCGTATCTGGGCCATCCGGTACTGGGCGACATCAAGTACGGCAACCACAAGATGAACGAGCGCACCGGGCTGAAAACACAGGCTCTCTGCGCCCAGCGACTGACGTTTGGCCGAATCCCCGAGGAAAACACGCTGCACTATCTTTCCGGCAGGGTCATCAAGCTGAATGACCCGGAAATCGTAAAGACGTACGAACGACTGACGGCAGAAAAGTAAGCTCTGCCGCGGCTGGCGGCTGGAAGCATCCGCCCCTGCAAGCAATGATATTGTTATCCGTAGGGGCGCATTCCATATCTGCCCGCGGGATATTGCCGAAAAATCAAAAATACCGGGCCGCTCCCCACATTCGGGAAACGGCCCGGCAATTTTTTATGCCAGAACGAAGTGATAGACCAGAGACAGTGCCACGATCAAGGCGCAGACAATGGCCGTGATGGGCGGGGCCAGGTGGATGATGCGCTCGGCCATGACGTCGTCCTCACTGGTTTCGTCGTCATCAGCGTAGCGGCCACGTTTTTTGGACTTCTTGTCGTAACCGTTGTCCTCGTCATCGTAGTCGAGGTCATCGGTATCGTACATCTGGGTGCCCTCATCGTCGTCCTCATCATCGTCGAACAGGCGGCCCTTGGGAGCGTAGCGGCGGACGCGCTCGGCCTCGGCATCCTCGTCGTCATCGGCGTAGCCGCTGCCTTGGGGCTCAAACGCGGCGGTTGCCTGCTCGGGCTCATAGGCGCTCTGCGGCGGGATGTCCTGCTGACCGGTGATGGCTGCCTGCACGGCGTTGGCCATGGCGCGCGGGTCGCTGGCAGCCGGGGCAGGCTGTGCCTGCGGCTGCGGTGCGGGAGCGGGCGCAGGAGCCACACTGTTGGCGACGGCGTTGACCTCCTGCTGCTGGCGCTCGGCGGCCTGGCGGGCCTCCTCCAGGATAGCGGTCAGCGTTGCCTTGATACCGGCGCGGTCACCGCCGCACTCGGAGCAGACGGTGGTGTTTTCCTCATTGGGATGGAACGCACCGCAGGCGCAGAACCAGCCGTACTCGGTGTCCTGGGGCACGCAGGTCAGTTGGACATTTCCGGTGCGCTGCTGCAGCGTCTTGGCGATGGAGCCGGGCAGTACGCGGGGCATGTTCAGGCGAACACGCTTGTAATTGCGCAGGTCGACGCCGCGGCCATTGAGGAACGCGCGATCCTGCTCGACCTCCACGCTGGAAACCGGCGTGTCGCTGACATAGACAGCGTCATCGCTGCCGAACACGGCACCGGGCTGGGCGTTGAGCTGCTCATAGTAGAAGTCATCCTCGCACAGGACCTGACCGGCGGCATCCTTACATTTGAAGTGGACGACCAGGCCGGTCAGCGGCTCGGTGCCGACATTCTTGAAGGTCAGGCAGACGGCGACCTCACCGGTCGTGTCACCCTTCAGCAGTTCGACACGCACGAACTGCACCGGACTTCCGGCAGTATAGTAGTTGGCGCGGGACTGCGCCATCAGGGAAAAATTCTGATCCATAGTTACACCTACTCTTTACTCTTGCGTGTCGGGCTGGGGGTTGGCCGGCTCGGCAGGGTGCGGGGTTTCGGACTGTTCGGCAGGCTGCACAGGTGCGGCAGAATCCGGCGCAGGTGCTTCAGGCTGGGCGGTCTCGCCCCTGCCCAGGTCATAAGGCGGCAGGGTCCCGCCTTCCATCAATGTTTTGAATTCCTCACCGCTGATCTTTTCGCGCTCCATAAGAACGCCTGCTACCTTGTGCAGCTCGTTCATGTGCTCGGTCAGGGTGCGGCGGGCGGTCTCATAGGCCTCATCCACAATGTCGCGGATCTCGTTGTCAATTTCGGATGCGATAGCCTCCGAGTAGCCCTTGCCCTGGCCGAAGTCACGTCCCAGGAAGGTCTCGCCGGGGTCGCTGCCGTAGACGACAGGCCCCATCCGCTCGGAGAAGCCGTAGCGGGTGACCATGGCGCGGGCTGTATCGGTGGCGCGCTGCAGGTCGCTGGACGCACCGGTGGAGATGTCCTCCAGCACAAGCTGCTCGGCCACACGGCCGCCCAGCAGGGTGACAATGTTCTCAAACATCGCGGTCTTGGTGACGTAGCTGGGGTCCTTCTCGGGCAGGTACATTGTGTAGCCGCCCGCACCGCCGCGGGAGATAATGCTGATCTGGTGCACGGGATCGTGGTGCTTGCTGAAGTAGCCCGTGATAGCGTGGCCTGTCTCATGGTAGGCAGTCAGGCGGCGTTCCTCGTCGGTGACGACGTGGCTCTTCTTCTCAGGGCCCATCATAACCTTGACGGAGGCTTCCTCGATCTCCTTTTCGGTGATGGCCTTCTTGCCCTGACGGGCGGCCAGCAGCGCAGCCTCGTTCACGAGGTTCTCCAAATCAGCGCCGGAGAAGCCAGCCGTGGAGCGGGCAATCGTTTTCAGGCTCACATCGGGGCCGAGAGGCTTATTCTTTGTATGGACGCGCAGAATCTCCTCGCGGCCCTTGACGTCGGGCAGACCGACGTAAACCTGACGGTCAAAGCGGCCCGGGCGCAGCAGCGCCTTGTCCAGAATGTCCGCGCGGTTCGTGGCAGCCATGACGATGACGCCGTCGTTGGCGTCAAAGCCGTCCATCTCGACCAGCAGCTGGTTCAGGGTCTGCTCGCGCTCATCGTGACCGCCGCCGAGACCTGCGCCGCGCTGACGGCCCACCGCGTCGATCTCATCAATGAAGATGATGGAAGGCATCGTCTTTTTGGCTTTTTCAAACAGGTCGCGCACACGGGAGGCACCGACGCCGACGTACATCTCGACGAAATCGGAACCAGAAATCGCGTAGAACGGCACACCGGCCTCACCGGCACAGGCACGGGCCAGCAGCGTTTTGCCGGTACCCGGAGGGCCGACAAGCAGTACGCCGTGCGGAATGCGTGCGCCGAGGGAGTTGAACTTGTTCGGGGCCTTCAGGAACTCAACGACCTCCTGCAGCTCGGCCTTTTCCTCATCGGCACCGGCCACATCGGCAAAGGTTGCCTTGCGTTGGTTCTCCTGCTGATCTTTGACCTTGGCGCGGCCCACATTCATGATGCCGCCGCCCGCGCCGCCGCGGTACATCGACATGAACAGCATACCGATGCTGCCGATCATTGCGACGTAGAAGATGATCTCCAGCCAGGGAATGCTCGTCTTGGCGGCGACGTAGTCAAACACCATCGGCGCATCCGGGTTGGCCGCGTTGTACTCGTCAACAAAATCGGAGATCTTGCCGGTGTTGAAGTCGCCGCCGTAGGGCAGCTTGTAGGTCATATAGACGGTGCCGCCGTTGGCGGGCAGGGCGTTATCGTCCGAGCTGTACACGCCGGTCAGCAGACCGCCGGTGGGCAGACTGGCTGCAGCGTTGGACTCCGGCAGAGCAGCCTTACCCTCCTTGAGCCACAACTCCAGGCTGCCGGTGCCAAGGTCCAGACGGAACGATGTCACCTGCTGATTTTCAAAGTAATAGTAAATCTCGGAGTAGGTCGTGTCCTTGCTGCCGGACGCTGCCAGCAGCGGCGAAAGGCTGACGATGAACAGGACCAACACCATCAGGACGGCTACCACGAGGATGCCGCTGAATTTCGGTTGTTTTTGCTTCAAGAAATCAACTCCTATCCGGTGTGCACACCGGGCATTTTATCATTCGCCGGAATACACTTCCGGCTTAAGAACACCCACATAGGGCAGGTTGCGGTACTTTTCGTCGTAGTCCAGACCATAGCCGACCACGAACTCATCCGGCACTTCAAAGCCGCAGTAGTCCGGCTCGATGTCGGCCATGCGGCGGCTGGGCTTGCTGAGGATGGTGCAGATCTTCACGCTGCTGGGGTTGCGCATTTTCAGCACCGGAACCAGCTTGGACAGCGTGATGCCGGTGTCCAGAATATCCTCAACGATCAGCACGTCCCTGCCGGTCAGGTCGGCGTCCAGGTCCTTGATGATCTTGACAAGGCCCGTGGAGGACGTGTTGGCACCGCCGTAGCTGGAAACGACCATAAAGTCGATGGCGCAGGGAATCTGAACCGCGCGCATCAGGTCCGCCATAAAAACGACGGAGCCCTTCAGGATCGAGACCAAAAGCAGGTCTTTGCCCACGTAATCGCGGCTGATCTGTGCGCCTAGTTCGTTGACCTTGGCTTTCAGCGCATCTTCCGATACAAGAATGTGGTCAATATCATTGTCCATGCTGTACATCAGAGTTATGCCTCCCCTGTTTTTTCTGTCCGCACCGTCAGTACCTCGTGGGTGTACTCATCGGGGGCACATCCCTCGGCAAAGCCGCAGCCCCACAGCCACAGCACCTCACTGCCGTCAGCCAGCAGCGGCAGCAGCGGCCTTTCGGCCTGCGGTATGCCAAGTTCATTATAATATTTTTTGAGTGTTTTTCGCAGATGGCGTCCTGCCGGGCGGAAAAAGTCCCCCGGCTGCCGTGTGCGCAGAATAGCATTCCCCTGTATTTTAGCACAATCTGCGCAACAGTTTAAGTCTTTTTTGAAAATTGGTTGATTTTTTAGAAAATCTTCATACTTTACGACCTGAAATTTCACAAAATAACCACCCGGAAGGTAAAAATCACCCGGTTCAAAGGGCTGCGGCGGCGCGGGAAGGGTTTGAGAACCCTCCCGCGTCAGGCAGACGAGCAGGCCGTCCTGTATTTTATAGTTTACGTCCGGGGTCAGCTGAACAGCACCCTCCCCCTTTAAAACAAGGAAGTGCAGCAGGCTGATATACTTTTCCTCGGCGTCGCGCACGGGGCTGACCAGCGCGTGCAGCGCGGCGTCCAGCACAGGTCCCTCGGCACGGCGCAGAACCGTGACATCATAGCCGCCCGGCACAGTGGCCGCCTGCAGAAGGGCGGCGGCCTCGCCGGTCAGCCAGTCGTCCAGCGCGCGCATCTGGCGGCAGAGCCGCGCAATGCTGCGCTCGGCGGCGGGGTTGGCGTATTGCAGCGCCGGGATGGCATCATGCCGGATGCGGTTGCGCGCATAGACGTCCTGATCGTTCGTCTCATCCCGGATATAGTGTTGCCCCAGCGCGGCACAGTATGCCTCGGTGTCGGCGCGGGTTAGGCAGAGGCAGGGCCGCACATAGCAGCCGCGGCGCGGCGGGATGCCGGTCAGCCCGTGCAGACCCGTGCCGCGCGCCATGCGGAAAAGCACCGTCTCAGCCTGGTCGGACATCGTGTGGGCCGTGGCAATGACGGCCTCCTCCCGCGCGGCCAGCTCATCGAACCAGCCGTAGCGCAGACCACGGGCCCAATCCTCGCTCGGGCGGGGCGGCACCTCTATGCCTTCCTGCACGGCGTCATACAGGAACAGCTCCACGCCGTTCCGGCGGCAGAAGTCCGCCACAAAGTCGGCATCGCGGCGGGCGGTCTCGCCCCGGATGCCGTGGTTGACGTGGGTCGCCAGCACCTCGATCTCCAGCGTGCGGCGATGGCGCAGTAAAAAAAGCAACAAAGCCATCGAGTCTGCCCCACCGGAGCAGGCCGCAATGACTCTGTCGCCAGACTTGAACAGACCCTGTCGGCGGCAGTTGTCCAACAGAGCCTCATCCATACGCTGTACAGTTTTTTCCGCGTCAGAACTCATGGGTCACATCCAGATTGCTGAAGCGCGTGTGCGCGCCGTCCCAGCCCAGACGGACAACGCTCGTCTCGCCGTGGCGGTTTTTGGCTACGATGCACTCGGCCTCATTCTCATTGGCCTGGTTTTCCTCGCCGTTCTGGGCATTGTAGTAGGCCGCGCGGTAGAGGAACAGCACGATGTCGGCATCCTGCTCGATAGAGCCGGAGTCGCGCAGGTCGGAAAGCTGGGGCCGGTGATCCGAGCGGCCCGTCGTCTTTTCCGCTGCACGGGACAGCTGGGAAAGCGCGATGACCGGTACGTTCAGCTCCTTGGCCATGATCTTAAGGTTCCTGGTAATGTCACTGATCTCCTGCACGCGGCTCTCGGTGCGCTTGGCACTCTGCATCAGCTGCAGGTAGTCGATGATAACAAGCCCGATTTTTTCCTTCTTGGGATCCTGGTTGATCGTGCGAATTTTTGCCTTGATCTCCGGCACCGAGATACCGGAGGAATCGTCCATGTAAATCGGAGCGTTGTAGAGCAGCGACGTGGCCTGGGCAAAATCGTTCCAGTCGGAGTTGTTCAGACGGCCCGTGCGGAATGCCTGACTGTCGATGTTCGCCGTGCTGGAAAGAATGCGGTCCGTCAGCTGCTCGCAGGTCATTTCCAGACTGAAAATGATCGTCGGCACCTTCTGCTGGCGGGCAACGTTTGTTGCAATGTTCAGTGCAAACGAGGTCTTGCCCATACCGGGGCGGGCGGCCAGAATAATCAGGTCCGAGCGGCCCAGCCCGGTCAGGACCGTGTCCAGATAGTTGAAGCCCGTGGGGATACCGGCGAACTTGTCGCGGTCCGCGCCGCTCAGCTTCTGCATCGTGTCGATGACCTCGAGAATGGACTCGCGGATCGTCTTGACGCCCGACTTGTCGCGCCCGGAACGGATGTCGTAGATCTTCTGCTCCGCGCTTTCGAGCAGAAGATCGGCGTCCTCGCCGGAGGCGGTCTCGTTCAGGATGGACCGGGCGGCGTCGATCAGGCGGCGACCCTGGTACTTCTCCTTGACGATTTTAAAATAGGAGTCAACGTTCGAGACCGAGGGCAGCGTCTCGGCGATGCGGGCCAGATAGACCTTGGCGTCGTCGGCGCTGGCAAACGTCTTGTTGCTGGCAAGCGCATTGACAAGCGTGACAATGTCAACGGCCTCGCTCTCGGTGTAGAGCGAGCGCATCGTCTCATAGATGGCGCGGTTCTGGTCCGAGTAGAACATCTCGGGCTCCATGTCGGTGATGAGGCGGTTCAGCACCGTTTCATCCACCAGCGCCGCGCCCAGCACGCTCTGCTCGGCCTGCATGCTGTAGGGCATCTGGATGCCCAGGCTGGCAAGGCTTACTTCTTCATTTTTCGGCATAGCGGACATCCTCCTTCCCTGCCAGACGGCAAATTACAGTTCCTCGACCTTCAGCTTGAAGGGTGCGACGACACCGGCGTACAGGCGCACGGAGGCATCATAGCTGCCGAATTCCTTGATGGCGGAAGGCAGCTCGACCTTCTTTTTATCGATTTCGGTGCCGGTCAGGGCGGTCAGCAGCTCGGCGACCTCCTTGCCGGTGACCTTGCCGTACAGCTTACCGGATGCACCGCCCTTGACCTTGGCGGTCACGACCTGGCCCTTGATCTTGGCGGCCAGTTCCTCTGCGGCGGCGCGTGCTTCGGCCTCGTGATGGGCCTTAGCCTCGCTCTTGGTGCGGGCCTGGTTCAGTGCTGCGGCATCCGCGGGGGCTGCCAGGTTGCGCGGGAACAGGAAGTTGCGGGCGTAGCCGTCCGAAACCTCGTGGATCTCGTCTTTTTTGCCGATGGTCTTGACGTCCTGTTTGAGAATGATCTTCATAAGGGTTTCCCTCCCAAAATTTTTATCACAATTACCGTGCAGTATTTTCCTTTTGCGCCGCGCGGTAAAGGTCGATTTGTTCACGGATGCGGTGTTCCGCATCCTGCAGCGTGCAGTTCTGGAGCTGAGCACCCGCCATCATCAGATGGCCGCCGCCGCCCAGCGGCTCCAGAATGACCTGCACGTTCAGCGCGCCCATGCTGCGCGCCGAGATATTGACGCCGTCGTTTTTGGCGACTGCCACAAAGCTGGCATCGACGCCGTTGATGGTCAGCAGATCGTTGGCTGCCATCGGCAGCACAACGTTCATACCGGCCTCAAGCTCGTCCGACAGGGCAATGGCACAGCCCTTGTATATGTAGGCCGCCTCCACAATGTGGGCACGGGCCTCGTACTCCTCTTTTGAGGTGTTGAACAGCAGCTTGGTGTCAGCGGTCTGGGCACCGCGGCTGCGCAGCCAGGCGGCAGCCTCAAAGGTGCGCACGCCGACATGCAGCGCAAAACTGCGGGTGTCCAGCATGATGCCGGCCAAAAGTGCCTGGGCCTCCAGCGGGGTGATGTTGTTTTCCTTCGGCATGAACTGCAGAAGCTCACACACCAGCTCGCTGGCGCTGGACGCATAGGGCTCATGGTAGATCAGCGTCGGGTTGTCGATGTGGCCCACCGCCATGCGGTGATGGTCGATGACGACGACGCGCTTGCACTTTTCGTAGATCTGCTGGCTTTCCAGCAGGCGCTTCTGGTAGGTATCGACGACGATCAGCAGCGTATTCGGCGTGATGACGTCGAGCGTCTGATCGGGTGCGATAAAGTCGTGGCCCTCGCCTGCATCAAGAAAAGTCTTGAGCAGCGGCCCGGCGAGCGTAGCCTCGCTGTTGATGGCGATGACCGCGGGCACATCGCACATTTTGCAGATGCGCAGCACGCCGATGGCGGAGCCGACAGCGTCGAGGTCGCTCATGCGGTGCCCCATGATGATAACGCTGTCGCTGCGCTTGACGAGGTCGCACAGCGCGTTGGCAATAATGCGGCTGCGGACGTGGCTGCGCTTCTCGACGCCGTGGGAGATACCGCCGTAGAACTCAAAGCCGTCAACGGTCTTAACGGCGGCCTGGTCGCCGCCGCGGCCCAGAGCAATGTCGATGCTCTCGCGTGCCATCTGGTGGCATTCCTGCAGGGTCTTTCCGCCGTGGCCGACACCGATGGACAGCGTGGTCAGCCCGCCGGGATGCAGCGCACGGACCTTATCGAGGATGTCAAAGCGCTCCGCCAGCATCCAGCGGACGTCACGCTCCTCCACCACTGCGATGTAGCGGCTGTTCGTGACCTTGCGCAAAAAGCCGGTGCTGCGCCCGATGTATTTCTCCAGCAGGCTGTTGATGGCCTCCAGCTCTTTGGCCTGCTCACTGTCCTTCATATCGTCAAACAGCTCGTCATAGCTGTCGATGACGATGATGAGACAGGCCGGGCGGCTCTCGTTGTACTCGTCGAGCGTTTCTTTATAAAGCGTATCATTGATGAGATACACAAGGCTGGCCCCGCGGCTGCCCTTGGCTGAGCCTGCATAGGCCGTAAAGCGGCGCTCCCCCACTTTCAAGTCCTGCCCGTGCGGGCGGGAGCAGACAGCCAGATCCAGCTCCGGCAGAACTCGATTCACCGGGCGGGTCACCGCGTCGTAATCGTTCAGCACATCCTGCCTGAAATACTGGTTGTACCACAAAATGCGCCCGTCGTTGACAAGCACCGTGGGGATGGGCAGATTTGCCAGGCTGTACTGGATACGGCTGTTCTCAAAATCGGTGCTGCAAAGCTGCCTGGCCAGAAACGCGCGCAGGCGGCGGCGCTGGTAGAGCACTACGCAGAGCGCGATCAGTACCAGCACCGCAGGCACGGCCAGCAGGGCAGGCTGCGTCAGGGCCACCGGCACGACCATCGCGGCGATGGCGACCAGCAGCAACAGCAACAGAGCGGCAATATCCAATCCATCCTTGTGTTTCATCGTACACTCCCCTGTTCAGGAAAACAATTACACTTCCAACAGAATTGGCAGGATCATGGGGCTGCGCTTGGTGCGGCGGTAGATATAGCTCGACAGCGCCTCGCGCACGCGGGCTTTGACGCTGGCCCAGTCGTGCAGGTTGTCGGCCAGGCTGCGGTCCAGGGCCATCTCCACCTGGGTGCGGGCTCCCTCCATCAGCTCCTCGCTCTCACGCACGTAGACAAAGCCGCGGCTGACGAGATCGGGACCGGAGAGAACCTGTCCGTTGCTGCCGTCGATGGCGGCGGTCACAATGATGATGCCGTCCTCCGACAGGTGGTGGCGGTCACGCAGGACCACGTTGCCTACATCGCCGACGCCGTAGCCATCGACCATCACAGCGCCCGCCGTAACAGTGTTCTCAACAGTCATGCCATCCGCGGAAAGGCGGATGTTCTGGCCGTTCTCGGCGATATAGATATTCTGCTTCGGGATATAGCCCAGATGCTCCGCGGTCTCGGCGTGGCGCTTGAGCTGCTTGAACTCACCGTGCACGGGCAGGAAAAACTGCGGGTGGGCCAGCGTCAGCATGAGCTTCTGCTCCTCCTGGCAGGCATGGCCGGACACGTGGGTGTCGTACATATTTTCGTAGATGACCTCGGCCCCGAGAGTCAGCAGGCCGTTGACGACCTTGGTGACGGTCTTTTCATTGCCGGGGATCGGGCGGGCCGAGATGATGATGAAGTCATTGGGGCCGACGCGCACCTGACGGTGGCTGGCCTGCGCCATGCGGGACAGCGCGCTCAACGGCTCGCCCTGGCTGCCAGTGGTGATGAGCACGACCTTCTCCGGCGGGTATTTGTTGATTTCGTCAATCGTGATAAGCACATTATCCGGCGCGTGCAGGTAGCCCAGCTCGCGGGCCATCTCGGTGTTGGAGACCATGCTGCGCCCGCTGACAGCGACCTTGCGGCCCGACTCAATCGCCAGGTCGATGATCTGCTGCACGCGGTAGATGTTGGAGGCGAACGTTGCCACGATGATGCGGCGCTTACCGGCCTTGGCAAACAGGCGGCGCACGCCTTCGGCGACGGTCTGTTCAGTGGCGGTGAAGCCCGGGCGCTCTGCGTTGGTGGAATCTGCCAGCAGCGCCAGCACACCCTTGCGGCCATACTCGGCAATCGTGGGCAGGTCGGTCACGGCGTCGCCGGACAGCGGCGTGTAGTCGACCTTGAAGTCGCCGGTGTGGATGACCACGCCCGCCGGGCAGTCGATGGCGAAGGCCAGCGAGTCCGGGATGGAGTGGTTGACGTGGATCGGCTCGACGGTGAAGCAGCCGAGCGTGACCTTCTGGCGCGGGCGGATCTCATGGAAGATCGCGCTGGACGCAAGGCCGTGCTCCTCGAGCTTGTTCTTGATAAGACCAATCGTCAGCTTGGCGGCGTAGATCGGCACATTGAATTTTTTGAGCAGGTACGGCAGACTGCCGATGTGGTCCTCGTGGCCGTGGGTGATGAACAGGCCCTTGATGCGGTCCCTGTTCTCGAGCACGTAGGTGAAGTCCGGGATGACCAGATCGACACCGAACATATCGGCATCCGGGAACACAAGGCCGCAGTCAACGAGGATCATGTCGCCCTGGCACTCATACAGCGTAATGTTCTTGCCGACCTCGCCGAGGCCGCCCAGCGGGCAGATGTGCATCGGGATGGCCGGGGTCATCTCAAGATGCTCCGGGTTCTTTGGACGGCGTCCGCGGCGCTGGCCCTGGGGGCGCGGTGCGGCAGCCTGACCGTTCTGGGGTGCAGCGCTGTTCTGATTCTGGCGCGGGCGGCGCGGACGCGGAGCCGGGATGCTCTGCGCGGCGGCGTTCTGCTCGGCAGTGGCCGGGGCCGCGGGGCGCGGGCGGCGGGGGCGGGGCTTGTGCTGCGCGTTGGCAGCGTTCTCCCCCTGGGGCTTGGGTGTGCGCGGCTTGCGGGTATGGGGCGCACTCTGGCCGTTCTGGGCAGGCTGTGCGGTATTTTTACGTTTTGGCTTGAACTCTTCCATCGAAAACCTCCGAATCGTCGTATTTCCGGGCTGGTGCCTGCCATCTGCAGGTACCGGATCCCCTCAAAAGCGGTTGCGATCTATGTATTTTAAGAGCGGATGCTCCTATGCCTAATGGAATGGGCGCGGAAAGCCCGCCTGAAAAGACGCGGCCAGGCCCGATAAAACACACAATGCAATTACATTCTATTATAATCGGAAATGGCGTCTATGTCAAATATCTTGCCTTATGAAGCCCGGCTTGCTATAATAGTAGTATTATAGACCAGAATTTGGAGTACAACGCATGAAGCATATTGAAATTTATACCGATGGTGCCTGCAGCGGCAACCCCGGCCCGGGCGGCTGGGGCGCGATCCTGCGGTTCCGCACGGCGCAGAAGGTGTACGAGAAGGAGCTTTCCGGCGGCGAGGCCAACACGACTAACAACCGCATGGAGATGACCGCCCTGCTGGAGGCGCTGCGCCAGCTCAAGGAGCCCTGCGCCATTGACCTGTACAGCGACAGCAAGTACGTCATTGACAGCCTGCAAAAGGGCTGGGCCAGGGGTTGGCGCGCCCGCGGCTGGAAGAAAGCAGACAAATCCCCCGCCCTGAACCCGGATCTGTGGGCCCCGCTGCTGGCCGAGAGCGAGAAGCATGAAATCACCTACCACTGGCTGAAGGGCCACGCCGGCCATCCCGAAAACGAACGCTGTGACCGCATGGCTGTAGAGCAAAGCAAGAAATACGGCGGGCGTCAGGCCTGACCTTGGCATAAGGAGAGAAACATGGACGGTTTTAACACATTTGAAAAGCAGGATAAGGTCCTGCTGGGATTGAACAGCGGCAGTGACGCCGCAGCAGCCATGCGCATTTTGCGGCAGCAGGGCTTTGCGGTGCAGACATTCACGGCTGAACACGAAGTCACGCCAGCCGGGCTTTTGCAGCTGCTGGCCGACAAGGCTGCCGAGTTGGACTGCGCGTTCATTGCCACCGGGCACTATGCCCGCATCGAGGTGGACGGCGAGGGGCTTTCTCACCTGCTGCCCGCCGCGGACGCCGAGGCAGACCAGAGTGCCGCGCTGGCTGGTCTGCCGCAGGAAGTGCTGGCTAAGCTGGTGCTGCCGCTGGGCGAGTTTACCAAGGCAGAAGTGGTGGAGATGCTGGCGGATACGGCGGAATAAATCTTACGACAGCAAAAATGCCTGTGCAGGTTTGAAGCCTGCACAGGCATTTTTGTTTGCGTTGGCTTCCCCCACGGGGGAAGCTGTCAGTGGCTCCGACCACTGACTGATGAGGGCAAAGCTTGTGGCAATGACCCGTTTTTGAGTAGTCAGATACACCTTGCCCTCATCCGGCCCTGCGGGGCCACCTTCCCCCGAGGGGGAAGGCTTTTGAGAGTTTCACTTTTTCTTTTTATGCTTCGGCCAGGGCCACCATTTGCCCTCTTTTTCGTGCATCCAATGGGCGAGCGGATAGAAGATCATGGCCAGACCGCCCAGCAGGATCAGGATGTACAGCCAGCCCGCAAAGTCAAAAATCACATCCAGTGCGGCCAGCGCAGCCAGAAAGAACCCGGCGTACATCATGAACTGGCCGTTGTGCACCACATAGCCGTTCCAGTTTTCTGGTTTGATCTCGTCGCGGCCTTGGTCGCCCCAGACATTGGGGTTCTTCATTGCGGAGTAGCCGTAAAACGCCAGCACGATGCCGATAACAAAAAGGAATTCAAACAATGGGGTGTCCTCCCGGAATTATTTTTTGAAGAAGGGGCTGAAATCAAACGTTGCAAAGTAGTCCTCCGGCGTCTCGGCGCGGCGGATGAGCTGGTGGGAGCCGTCCTCCTTCAGCAGGACCTCGGCACTGCGCAGCTTGCCGTTGTAGTTGTAGCCCATCGAGAAGCCGTGTGCGCCGGTGTCATGGATGTAGACAATGTCGCCGATGTCGATTTCCGGCAACATACGGTCAATGGCGAACTTGTCATTGTTCTCACACAGACCGCCGGTGACGTCGTACTTGTGGTCGCAGGGGGTGTCCTCCTTGCCCAGCACGGTAATATGGTGGTAGGAGCCGTACATGGCAGGGCGCATCAGGTTGGCCGCGCAGGCGTCAACGCCGATGTACTCCTTGTAAATATGCTTCTGGTGCAGCACGGTGGTGACAAGTGCGCCGTAGGGTGCCAGCATGAAGCGGCCCATCTCGGTGAAGATGGCGACATCCCCCATGCCGGCGGGCACCAGAATCTCCTCAAACTTCTTGCGCACGCCCTCGCCGATGGCGGCAATGTCGTTGCTGCGCTGGTCGGGGCGGTAGGCAATGCCGACGCCGCCCGAAAGGTTGATGAACTTGATTTTTGCGCCGGTGCGCTTGTGCAGGCGGACGGCCAACTCAAACAGGATACCGGCCAGCTTCGGGTAATAGTCGTCAGTCACAGTGTTGCTGGCCAGGAAGGAGTGGATGCCGAACTGCTCGGCACCGGCAGCCATCAGCCTGGTGTAAGCCTCGGCCATCTGATCCTCGCTCATGCCGTACTTGGCGTCACCGGGGTTGTCCATGATACCGTTGCCCAGCTCGAACACACCGCCCGGGTTGAAGCGGCAGCAGACGGTCTTGGGCACGCCCGCGACCTTTTCAAGGAACGCAACGTGGGTCAGGTCGTCCAGATTGATGTACGCGCCGAGGTCGTAGGCCTTCTTCATGTCCTGCGCGGGCGTGTCGTTGGAGGAAAACATGATGTCGCTGCCCTTGAAGCCGCAGGCCTCGCTCATGAGCAGCTCAGTATAGCTGGAGCAATCAACGCCGCAGCCCTCCTCCTGCAGAATCTTCAGCAGGTAGGGGTTGGGCGTGGCCTTGACGGCAAAGTATTCCTTGAAGCCCTTGTTCCAGCTGAACGCGGCGATGACCCTGCGGGCGTTCTCGCGGATTCCCTTTTCATCGTAAAGGTGGAATGGGGTGGGAATATCGGCGGCGATCTCCTTCGCTTGGGCAAGGGTGATAAACGGCTTCTTCTGCGGCATGATTGTCTTTCCTTTCCCTTTATATGCTTCGTATAGGCTTATTATATACGGTTTGTAAGGCGACGGCAAGAGGCTTTGGGAAAAATAGCGCTGTAGGGGCCGGACATGTCCGGCCCGCGGCTGTATGGCAAGCATATGCTACTGGGAAGGCTGCGGGCGGGGCATGCCCCGCCCCTACTGCGCAGCCAAAATGAAAAAGACCGTTCCAGAACCGGAACGGTCTTTTATCCTATTTACAGCACAGTCTCCGCGTGGTCGCCCTGAATGTGGAGCCTGGCGGTCAGCAGGCGGTTGTCCAGTTGACGGCAGGTCCAGCGGTACGCAGGGTACAGGAACAGGCAGGCCGCGATCCATGCGGCGGGATTGGACAGTTCCGCGCCGAAGTATCCCAGAATCGGGACCAGTACAATCGCCACCGCCGTGCGGGCGACCATCTCGGCCACACCGGCCAGCATAGCGAGTGACGAGAAGCCGAGTCCCTGAATGGTGTAGCGCCAGATGATCAATGCCCCCAGCGGCACGAAGAACACGCTGTTCCAGAACAGATACTCGCGGCCCATGGCAACGATGTCGACCTCCTTGGCTGTGTCAAGGAACAGCGACATGATCTGCACGTCGGTAAAATGCAGAACGAAAGCCGATGCCACACCGTAAATCAAAATAATGAGCATTGCGCTGTTGACGCCCTGTCGCACACGATCCATCCGGGATGCGCCGAGGTTTTGCCCGGCGTAGGTTGCCATGGCCGTGCCGACGCTCTCCATCGGAACGGTCAGAAGCCCCTGGGTCTTGCCTGCTGCGGTGACGGCGGCAACGGCGGTGCTGCCCAGCACATTGACCGCCCACTGCATGATGACGCTGCCAATGGCCGTGATGCTGCACTGCAGACCCATGGGTATACCGATGCCCAGCAGACGTGCGCAGGCCTTTTTGCTGTAGGCAAAGTCAGATTTCTGCATCTTCAGCACATCAAATTTACGGCTCAGATAGATAAAGCTCAACACACCGGAAATGACCTGCGAGATGTCAGTGGCCAGCGCCGCCCCCAGAACACCCATCTGAAACGGGATGATGAACAAAAGGTCAAGGCCGATGTTCAGTGCGCTGGTCAAAATCAGAAAGTAAAGCGGCGTCTTGCTGTCGCCCAGTGCGCGCATGATGGCCGCCACCATATTGTACAAAAAGATGAACGGAATTCCCGCAAAGATCCAGCCAATGTAGATGACCGCGCCGTCAATGATGTCGTCGGGTGTCTGCATCAGCTGCATCATCGGGCGGGTCAGCGCAACGGTGCTGATGGTCAGCACCACACTGGCCGCCATGCAAAGCCAGGCGGCGTTGGCGACATGGCGGCGCAGATCCTTATAGTCCCGTGCGCCGAACAGCTGTGCAATGGGAATCGCAAAGCCGTTGCAGACGCCGATGACGAAACCCAAAATCAAATAGTTGACCGAGCCGGTAGCGCCGACAGAGGCCAGCGCGCTGACACCGCAGAACCGGCCCACGATGATGGTATCCGCCAGCGCATAGAACTGCTGGAACAGGTTGCCCAGCACCAGCGGCAAGCTGAACAGGAGAATAACTTTGAGCGGACTGCCGCTCGTAAGGTCTTTTGTCATGATTTTCCTACCCTATTATATACGTGCAAAATTTCGTGCGGCTTGTATTATAGCACGCACAGATACAAATGCAAGAGGGCTGACCACACAAATTTTGCGTTCTTTTCGGCAAAACAGCACCGGATGGCAAAAGCGTATTTTCTTGCGCAGCGGCGGCAGATTTCAGGCGCCTGACAGGTGTTATTTCCAGAATGCGGCCAGCTCCGTTGTCAGCGCCTGCGCCGAGTCCACGGTTTTCAGCTGCTCCCAGTGCGGCGGCATCAGGCGGCGGGTGTCGGGGGCCAGGAACCGGTCATCAATGAGCAGGACAACGCCGCGGTCCTCCGGCGTGCGGATGACCCGGCCTGCCGCCTGCAAAACCTTGTTCATGCCGGGAAAACGGTAGGCATAGTCAAAGCCGGAGCCGCGCGTCTGCTCAAAGTAATCACGCAGCTGCTCCTGCCTCGGGCCGACCTGCGGCAGGCCCGGGCTGACGATGGCTGCACCGATGAGGCTCTCCCCCGTCAGATCGACGCCCTCGCCAAAAACGCCGCCCAGCACCGCAAAGCCCAACAGCGGTCTGCCGTCGGATTTCTGAAACTGTGCCAGAAACTCCGCGCGTTTTCCCTCGTCCATAGCGCTTTCCTGACAGAGGGTCGGCTGGTCCGGGTAGCGAGCGGTGAAATCCTCCCACACCTGCTGTAAGTAGCTGTAGCTCGGGAAAAACGCCAGATAGTGCCCGACCCTCGCCCCGGACATCACGGCCAGCAGGTCGGCGACCTTGGCAATGCTGTCTGCGCGGTCCTTGTAGCGGGTGCTGACGTGGCGGGCGCACCACAGGCCCAGATGCTCCGTATCAAACGGGCTGCGCAGCGCTACAGCGCGGGCATCGGGCAGACCGCACAGATCTCTGTAATAGCCTGCCGGAGCCAGCGTCGCGCTGAACAGCACTGCCGCGCGGCCCTTGGCAAAGTCCGCCGCCAGAAAGTCACTCGGGTCCAGGCAGAGCATTGCGGCACGGACCTCACTGCCGTGGGCAGAGATTTGCAGTACAAAGTGATCGTCGAACGTGTCCGCCACGCGCAGCCAGGCGCGGATGTCAAAGTATAATTGCAGCAGTGCCTCGTGGGTCTCGTCGGGGTCGCGGTGCTCGTCAAGCCAGATCTCCAGCGGCTCGCAGAGCCTTGTCAGCGCGCGGTCAAGCGCATCGGCGCGGGACTTTTCAAAGAACGTGCGGCCAAAGCGGCTGTCGCCGGATGCTTCCTCGCAGCGGTGCCGCCACTCGATGAAGATGTCGTTGACCTTTGTCAGCGCGTTTTTCAGGCTGCTTTTGCCCTTGCCCAGCCGCTTTTTGGCGTCGTAGAAGGCGCTTTTGGCAAGGACGGCACTGTGCATGCCCCGGGCGCGGTCCGGAAGATTATGTGCCTCATCGAGCAGAAACAGATAGTCCCCCGCTGTGTCAAAAAAGCGTTCCAAATGCACGACGGGGTCAAACAGGTAGTTGTAGTCCCCGATGACTACATCACACCACAGGCTTAGATCCAGCCCCAGCTCAAACGGACAGACCTTATGTCTGCGAGCCAGCATCTGCAGGGCGTCAGCGGTCAGAGCGTGAGTGTCCAGCGCATCCCACAGCGCCGTCCTGACGCGATCATAGTAGCCTTTGGCATAGGGGCATGCCTCGGGCGTACACTCGCGCCGATCCTGCATACAGATTTTGTCCTTGGCGGTCAGCGTTACGCTGCGCAGCTTTAAATCGGCGTCGGACGCCCGCAGCAGCGCCAGCGCGTTCTCCGCTGCCGCACGGGTCGTGCCGCGGGCTGTCAGGTAAAAGACGGGGCCGCCCTGTCCCACAGCCTTTAACGCCGGGAACAGCACGCTCATCGTCTTGCCGATGCCGGTGGGAGCCTGGCAGAGCAGCTGCCCGCCCTCGGTGCAAATCTTGTACACCGCGCCGATCATGGCCCGCTGGCCCGGACGATAGCTGGGAAACGGAAATTGCAGCGCCGCCAGTGACGCGCGGCTAATGCGCTGCCACTCGGCGGCACGCTTGGCCCACGGCGCGTACTGCGTCAGCAGGTCGGTCACAACAGCGTCCAGCGCGTCGGCGGTGTAGTCATGACTGAAACGAAATTCCAGTTCCTCATCGACCTGAAAGTAGGTCAGCCGCACCCGCATAGCGGGCAGGCCGTTCTGCCGCGCGTAGATGGCCGCATAGATCTGCGCCTGTGCCCAGTGCTCCGGGCTTTGCTCACCGGTGATGAGCTCGGGCGGCAGAGTTGTGGTTTTGATCTCATCAATGGTCGGCATGCCGTCAGTATCGGTAAAAATACCGTCGGCACGGCCCTCCAGCGTGTAGGTGATTTGGGCACAGGCGTAGTCCTGCTTCAACGCCGCCTCGGCCTGGTAGTCCGGGTACTCTTTTACGGCGGCACGCTGCAATTTGCGGTGCAGGCGTGCGCCCTCCAGCGCGCGGTCAAAGCCTGTAAAGCGGCTGTCAATGCTGCCGGTGCGCAATAAAAACTCCACCAGACGCCGTATGGGCAGCGTCAGTGCCAACGCTTCAGGCTCCATGCCGCTTCCCTCCTTGCATCCGGTGGTATCTTTTTAATAGGTATGGTCGCAGACCTCTGTGATTTTCTGCCGCAGGGCCACAAAGTCGCCAAAGACAGCGGGCTTGTTGTCTGGGTAGCGCAACAGCGCTGCGGGGTGGTAGGTCGCCATGAACAGTGTGCCCTGCTTGTCGAAAAATTTACCGTGGTCGCGGGAAATCGAGAAGCCCGGGTCGAGCATCCGCTGCGCGGCCACGCGGCCCAGACAGACAACAATTTTGGGACGGATCAGCTGAAATTGCTGGCGCAGCCAAGGCATGCAAGCGGCGGATTCTTCCGGCAGCGGGTCGCGGTTCTGCGGCGGGCGGCATTTGACGATATTGGCAATATAGACGTTTTTGTCACGGCTCAAATCGACGGCCTCCAGATAGTGGTCCAGCAGCTGGCCGCTCTTGCCCACAAAGGGAAGACCCTGCTCGTCCTCGTTGGCACCGGGTCCCTCGCCTACGAGCATAACCTCGGCGTGTGCGGCACCCTGGCCAAAGACGACGCTGTGGCGCGTCTCGCACAGGCCGCAGCGGCGGCAGGCCAGGCATTCCTGTTGCAATGCTTGCAGTTCCATAATATACTTCCTCTGACATGGTTAAATCGGGCGCGGCGCACCCATACTGTAAGGAAAAGGAGGGGCAGGCGTATGGCACTATTTTTGCGGGGACTCTGCCTGCTGGCCGGGTATCTGTTCGGCGGTTTTTTGACAGCGGAGGTCGTGGCGCGGTGCACGGCGGGCGTCAGTGCGCGGGATATTGGCACCGGCAACCCCGGCATGGCGAATATCGCGACACATCTTGGTAAAAAGGCCGGGCTGCTGGTTCTGGCTGGCGACGTCATCAAGACTGCGGCGGCCTGCTGGTTCTGCCACCAGCTTGCGCCGGAGCTGGGGCTTACCGCTCTGCTGTACGGCGGGCTTGGCGCGGTGCTCGGGCACAATTGGCCGATTTGGTACAAGGGCCGGGGCGGCAAAGGCGTGGCCGTCACCTGCGCGTGGCTCATGCTGTACCTGCCCGTCACCGGTGTGCTGTGCTGTCTGGCGGGCGGTGTGGCTGTGATGCTGACCGGCTATCTGCCGGTAGGCGCGGTGCTGATTGCCGCGCTGGCTGTGCCGGTGGGCTGGCTGCAATACGGCACCGAGGCCGGTGCTGTACTGGCCCTGAATGCCGTTATCATGGTCACGCGGCACTGGGCCGGTCTGCAGCGGATACATCGCGGCGAGGAGCTGCAGTTCTTCCGCCCGAAGCTCTGATATAATCTATCATACCACGCCCTGCCCCGGAATGCAATGTTCTTTAGGTTTTTACGCAACTGCGCTGTATTTTATCGAAGCTGAAAAAATCGGTAAAAAATATCAAAAAAAGTGTTGACATTTTGCGTGTCAGCCGCTATAATTAACAACGTTGCAGCTGCCACGGCAGCGCACAAAGCTGGGTATGGCCCGGTAGTTCAGTTGGTTAGAACGCTAGCCTGTCACGCTAGAGGTCGTCAGTTCGAGCCTGATTCGGGTCGCCATACGCTGCTATAGCTCAGTTGGTAGAGCGCATCCTTGGTAAGGATGAGGTCAGCAGTTCAAATCTGCTTAGCAGCTCCAGCGCTGATGCCCACAGTGCAAGATACGCATTGTGGGCATCATTAGTATAGGGGCATAGCTCAGTTGGTAGAGCAGCGGTCTCCAAAACCGCGTGCCGAGGGTTCGAATCCTTCTACCCCTGCCATTGTACAGACATCCGAACCGCTGATAACGATAGTTGTTAGCTGTTCGGCGTTTGTTTTTTCAGTAAAAATGCCGGAGGCGTAATGCCTCCGGCTTTTCTTATTTTTCCACGATCTCTACTTTGACATCTATCCAGCCCAGATGCGCGTGTTTGATAGCGACAGGGAATACTCCGTCTTTTGGGCGGTAGACTTGTGCGCCGGACGGGGAAACATGAACGACACTCAAATCCTCTGTCTTATATATCATCGCCTCGCCGCTTTGCCCCACAGCCCGCGTTGTAGCCCGCATTAGGGTACGCAGGTTGTTAGACGATGTGATATGCGCCCCTGCATCATACGGCCCCGGACGAATTGCGCAGTAGGTCATTTGGAAATCACCTCTTTCAATGCTCCGATTTTTTCACCATTCTATAATGCAATACGGGTCAGGGGCGATTGTTGGAGCCGCTACGATTGTTCCTGTTCTGCCGTGCTGCATCATCCATCGTTTACCGTGCCAGACTGCTTGACTCTCTGTTTTGTAGGATTCACCGCCTCTTAATCCGAGGTCGTAGCCGTTGTTTGCCGCGATGTCCACTGCATCCGGCTCAAATTGCCAATCAAACATCATCTTTTGGACTTCCTCTCTAGCCTGCCATCATCAGCACCGGGCGGCGTTTCCCGGGTCTTTTTCATCATTCTTGTTTATCCCTCCTAAATAATTTATTATAGCAAATTGGGCAAATATAACCGGGCGCACACTTTCCACCTATAACGGGAATGGGCTTTATAACTTGCGAAAATGCCTTGTTACACATATAACAGCGTTTAGGATTCTGTTCAAATTTCATTATATAGACCTCCTTATATAAGAATACCCCAGCACGGCGGCGGTACAGGTTGTAAGTTCATATTGACCATCAATGATTACTGTCATTTTCGTTTACCTCTCTTTTCAAAAATTCAAATGAGATAAGGCCGCTTTGAACTGTGCGGCCTTTCAGGGTGTCAGTGATTGCGCGTGCTGAAATCAAGAAAAACTGTGTTGTAAGTCAACTTTCGTTTCCAATCATCAAAGCCAAAGTCATGTTCCCGGCAATCAAATGTCAGCTTGACATTTTCTTCCTTGGCCAGCATTTCAAGATATTCTTCGGTTCCATTCAATAAACCACGATTCCATTGAAGTGTTCCATCATCGCATGTACCTTCCTTGACCTGTTCCCGGTTTAAGGCCACCAGTTCAGATCTGCGGTTGTAATCCTCGGCCAGCTTGTAAAGTAATGCTTCCATTGTCATAATGTATCGTTCCTTTCACCTGATTGGCGGATTGCAAACCGCCGTTTCATTCGATGATTCTATTATATTGTATATGCTTGCTATATACAATAGGCAAAGCAGCTTAAGATTCGGGCAAAAAGCACGGGCCGTGTTGTGTAAATTGTATATAGCATACATATACACAAGAAAGCGCCCACAGGATGCCCTGCAGGCGCGATGCAAAAAGAATTAATGATTATCCACGATCAGCATCGTAATGCCGGAATCATCATAGATATCGTGAATGATGCGCTGAACCTTGTCCCAGTCACCGCCAGCAATGCCGCATCCGATGCGCGCCGGGACACCCACGATGTCATAATCATTGAATACGGCGTAGACCCTCAGCAGGTCGAGCGCCTGCCGCAGATAGTTGTAGGCGGTCAGATCAAACGACCCATCAACCGGGGCGGGGAACTGCGTAAACAGATTACAGATTTTCAGCTCCTCGCGCTTTGTGTCCAAAATCTGGATGCTACCCATCCACTCCGTTACGGGGAGCTTTGCGTTGTGGCGGCATTTCTCCACATAGGCGCTCTGGGATTCCGGGGTCAGCAACGGCCAGATTGCCGCCGCAATACCACCGCCCATCACTCCGAACGCATTCACTTGATGCGCTACGAGTGTAGCCTTGCAATTTAGTACGTCGCCTTTGATGTATTTAACCATTTCAGTTGTCCTCCTCGTCATCATCGACCATTTCTACATGATCGATATAAAATTCTTCATCTGGGCCAGCGCAGGACGGGTCATCGGTGTACGCATCCTTTGCTGCCTGCTCATTCTCGGCCCATACGGTGGCCTTGCCATGGTATTCAATGCTGTAATAGGGCATCAGCCATCCTCCTTGCTATATTTATAATCCCAAAAGCGCCTATCACTGTCAACAAAAAAGTCATCAACTTCCCAGCGGGCATCGCAGGCTCGGTAGTTCTCACAGACGGCAATACTTGCATCCATAGGGACACTCTTGCCGCGCTTGCACCGATTGCCGATTGTCCCATCTTGCCGCATTACATAGTCGAGCGAACACTGATATAGGACACTGACAACAATGCGGCCACCGCAAAGCGGACAACACTTGATAGCTTTCCCGGTTTTCACTGTGCGACCTCCTCAATGGCCTTGACGACCTGCTTTGCCGCGTATCTGCCGTTGGCGGTATTCTGCCGCTGCCACGCGCCCTGAGACGGTGCCCAGCGGAAACCCCACTGCTTGACAATATCGCGTATCTCGGCGGCGGGCTTATCATCAAAAACCAACTGCACCCGCTCCGGGGTAATGCGCAGAACACCACCCGTAAAAGTCTGCTCAGAATCGCCCTGCGCCTGCTGCGCGTCCAGCACGGCGAGGCGGGAGCGCAGGCGGCGGATTTCAGCGCCGTTGTTATCCAGTGCCCATCTCGGATAGGGCAGCTCAGAACGCCCCGTAGACGCGCTCTGAGAGATCGATGCCGTGAGGCGGGCAACTTCCTTATCCGAAAGTCCCGGACAGCCTACGAGCGCCCCGTGCTTGCGCCAGTACGCATTTACAGATTTCATCTTTTCCTGCATGACCTCGCGCTCGGTGAGCTTTGCCTGTACGCGCTCCCGCGCATCGGCATCCATACCGCTGATGCCGCCGTGACCCACAGCCCGAATCTGGTCAAGGATGCCTCGAATATCCCGCCATTCCCGCATGAGGGTATCGTCACGGGAGAGTTGCTGCTGCTTCTTACGCACGGGGAAGTTAGACCATCCGGCGACCATGACAGACGGGCAAGATGCCCGGTTACGATTTGATGCGTTCATATTGTCGGCCAGTCGGCGGGCATAGCGGTCAAGCAGGTAGTCAATCTTATCCTGCTGAGCCTCGGTCTTGCCTTTCTTGCACTCCTCCGCCAGTGTAGCCGCTCGATCAATCTCTCGGCGGTATTCGCTGGTCGCTGATCCCTCAGCATAATCGCTGAGGCTGTTTGCCTGTTTGGCGCGGCGAGCCGCGCTTTCATCGATGGGGTAATATTTCATGGGAAAAACCTCCTTATAAACTGTGTTAGTTTTTTCTTATCAGTAAAGCATTTTTAGGTAGCACTAAAATGCAATCATCCATGTGTTCAACAACTCCAGTCGCAAGATGGAGACGACCCTCGGACGTTTTCATGTAAAAGTCGCTACTCTTACCATATTCAAACATATCACCACAGCGTAAATCCTTATAACGCACCTTTCCGCTGTCATCCTCATCAATTACAGTGTTCGTGTTATTCATCGACCTGCTCCTCCTTATTTTTGTTCTCGGTATAACCAGATGTGCTGATTGCGGTCAGGATGTCGAAATAGGGAATCTCATCACTGCAAATCCAGATGACGCGGGCCAGCTCCGTGATGGGAACACCGCCCTTTGCCATTGTCAGTGCTTTTTCGTACTGGCGGACACTGCCGCAGGTGAACCACTGATATTTGTTGCACAGCTCGTAAATAATTGTTTCGTTGTTAATCATGGTGTTTTCCTCCTTAAACGTCCATAGCGAAGTGATGATATGCCATCCAGCGCCCGTTGCGCTTGAACAACTTGTAGAAAACGGTGAACATTTGACCCGTGCAGTCATACGGCGACGGGGCGCAAACACGATAATAGAGGGCATTAAATTCGGCATCGGCATCCTCTTTTGTCTTGGCTGTCAGAGTGATAAGCTGCCAGCCGCTATCGTAGTCAGCCGTGATGATTTTAACGCAACTCTCTGGACGATGGTAGAATGCCCGCAAATCCCGCTTGACGGCGTCCACATAACTACGGACGGCTTTGCCTTGCGGCATAGAGCGGAGAGTGTAAAGAATACGCTCATAAGACCTTGCGTCGTCAATGCAGGTTATTTTCATTACTTACCTCCTCAATCTTCATACGGCCAATCAGGCTCGGCGGCCAATCAAGCTCGGGCGCGGTCAGGTCGTGGATGACCTCAAACTTGTTATCGACCCAAATCACGATGCCAGCTTTGGCGCTGGGCATCTTGAGGGCCGTGCCCAGATACATATACTTGGTGCCGTATCCGTAGAGGATTTCAGCCTCGGTATAGGTGAGTTCCACGCGGTAGGTGCCGGAGTGTGTGCGGGTCGCTTTCATTTTGATGTCCTCCTGTGCGTTGCCTTGTTTCTTTCGATGGTTCTATTATAGTATATGCTTGCTATATACGCAATATGCAGACCTAACAAAGATTCGGGCGAATTTCGGGGCCAGCATTGTGCAATATGTATATAGCAAGCATATATCCGTATATGGTATCATAATTTAGATAGGAGGTGTACCCCAAATGGGCGCAAAATACACGGAGGCGCAGAAAGCAGCATCCCAAAAATACCTCGGCGAAAAGACTGACAGCATCCAGATCAGGACACCCAAAGGCACAAAAGAGCGCTGGCGGGAGGCGGCAACGGCGGCAGGCACATCCCTAAACCGCTATATCATGGACGCGGTAGAGGAAAAAATTGAAAAGCATCCCAAATGAAAAAAGCCCATCGGCAGACCATGAAATCTGCCGATGGGCTTTTTGCTATCCTGTGACACTCTCGCGCACGCGCGCGTATGCGCACTTGCATACATGGGCGTTATGGCGTTTTTAGGTGTATATTATACCATATATTATCTTTTTATATTTTAAGTGTCAGAAGTGTCATATATAGAAATAATAAGATGATATATCGCTAAAAATCCACATGACAAACCTGCTGACACATAGCGAAACCGCGTCAGCGCGTGTCAGTCGAAAATCTGACAGACTGACACTTGCCCCAGAAAGTGTCAGCAAAAATGTCATGCGGCATATTTTGCGATACAACGAAAAAAAGCGGGCATCCCGCAAATAGGATGCCCGCGCAAGTGTCAGTTGGTATGTCGGTCAGCACTCAGGGCTTTTTCTCGCTCTGGGTACCGAAATAGAACGCCACTACCATCGTGGCGATAGTGAGAAACTTATCCGGCTCGATGCTCCCGTTGATGGACAGCACAGCCAGCACCGCGATGATAACCAGCGTGATGATGGTTTTCACCTTGAGCAACGCTGCAAGGTTTTTCCAAAAATCATGCACCGGGGAGGTGTTGGTGGTGGTATCCTTGGTAGAGGTAATTTTTTTGTTGTCCATGACTTAGCCCTCCTCAATTTTGATGCACTCATTGTGCATCTTTTTGTAGGCATCAAGGTACATTTCGCCCTTGTCGCCGTTGTAGGTAATCTCGTAGTACATCCCGTCGGGGACGGTAGTAGAAATCAACGCCTTGTGGTTTTGCAAGGTCTTGCACGACCACACAACGAACGTATCCTCGGCGGTCAGCTCGAAGTTGTCGGTGACATCAACATGGCGGTTGAAGTAGTCCACAACGGCGGCAGTGGCCCGCTTGATAAACTCGGCATTGCTCATTTTGATTTATCCTCCTTACTCGGTTTCGATGCGGATGGGCAGCGCCTTGGCCCGTTTATAGAGTTCCGTGCCCGTTCCGTTGCCACCCTGACTGTGGTAGCTGTCGTATAAGTATTTCAGATTGTTCAGATCATCCTCGGTAATGTACCCGCGCTTGATGCACAGGCGGCACATCTGATAAATCCGATCATGCAGCACCGCCAGATTCCCGGTGTGTAGGTCATTGACCGTTTTGCCCATCGCAGTCAACTGCCCCTCCACGGCATCCAGCCGGGGAGTAATCTGCTGAATCTGAGTTTTAAGGGCGCTGATTTCTGCGTTCTGGGCTTCTTCGGGGGCTTTGTGCTTTTTCCATTTCGCCAGCAGGGTATCCCATGCCTTATCAATGGCTGTAAACGCCGTAGCTACGGCGACAATGGCTGTCACGACCTGCCACGGGGAAGTGATGACGATGTTCCACGACTGCATCGGATTTACACCTCCACAATGGGGATGCCGTAGGCTACGGCGGCATCGTGTTCAATGCGGCATCCGCGATAATCCTGCCAGCCGGGGGCGAACACCACAAAATCAGCGGTGCCCAGCAGCTTGATGCTTTCGCCCAGATACCACAGCGGCGTTGCGTCAGCCGGGGCACCCTCGAAAAAGGATTCGATGACCTCGATTTCCTCATGGATTTTCATGTACACGTCGGCAATCAGCACCTTGCGCTCTTTGAGGATTTCATCATCGGTCTTACCGCGCATCGGCTGGGAAATAAACAGTTTCTTCATGGCTTTACCCCCCTTGTTATGCCCACGAGCTCTTGTACAGCCCAGCGTCCGTCAGGCCGCGTTCCTTGCACAGCATATAAATTGCGTCAGCATCTCCCTGGCTCACCGGCCCTACCGTGATGACCTGCAGCTTGTTTGCGGGCTTGTCCGCTGCGGGCAGGGCTTTGACCAGATGGTTCAAATCAACCACGCCAGTGATGCCTGCCACGCCGCCCTGCCCGTATTGGTGGATGTAGCGTGGCAGCGTTTTGTCGTAATTCGTGCGCGTGTCGGCCAGCCAGCCGATGTAATCTTCACACAGGTAGGCGTAGTCGATGTTTGCCGTGGCAAACGCCGTAAACGTGTAGACGCCCGGCTGGTAGCCCAGCGCCGCCGCACGCACGCAGAACGCTCGGGCGCAGGCCGTGCGCTGCGCCTTGGTCAGGTTGTCCGCACGGCCATCATGGACGCCGGTCTTGGTTGTGTGTCCCCATTCGCTGTCGAAGAACAAGGGATAGCCTGTCGGGGCAAGGCTTGCGCAGAAGTCTGCCTCCTCGCGGGCTTCTTCCACCGTGACCGCCTGCGAGAAGAAGTAGAACCCCAGCAGCTTGTTGTTGGCCTTGGCCCCGGCAAGGTTGGCATCGTACTGATCGTCCTTCATCAGCTTTCCGCTGCCGTAGCCGCGATAGCCGATGCGAACAATGGCACGGTAGGGAACCTTTGCCCAGTCGATAGCGCCCTGATGGTGAGACACATCAATCAGAACTTCCTCAGCGCTGGGCTGTGCAGCGTCTGCGGGTTTTTCCACTGCGTGCTCGCCGGTGCGATAAGTAAACACCTGGCTGCTTGCCGTGGTAAAGTCGCCGTCCAGCCACACCAGCGGATTCGTGCGGCTGCCGTTCAGAATGACTTCAAAATGCAGATGCGCTCCAAACACATTGCCGGTCGTGCCGCTATAGCCGATGAGGTCGCCCTCTTTGACCTGCTGTCCCAGCTTGACGCAATATCTGCTCAGGTGTGCGTACCGGGTCTGCAGCACGCCGCCTTTGTAGGGTGCGTGCTTGATGCGCACCATGTTGCCGTAACTCTGCATGCCCGTCCGGGTGTGTCCGTCCCAGTTCTGCACCTGGTCAACTGTGCCGCCCTCTGCCGCGTAGACCGGCTGCGTGCTGGTATTGCCAATCTGTGTGCGCAGGTCGATGGCCCGGTGCAAACTGCCGTCATTGTAAAACCATCCTTGTGTGATGATGTGCTGGGCCAGAGGCCACGCCAGCAACACCTCACCGTTTGAGAGTCTCATATCCTCAACCCTCCTTTACCTGCGTAGCGACCACCTTGGCCATCTCCGCATCAAACTCTTGTGTAGCTGCGGCCAGTTCCGTTTCCAGCGCGTTGATTTTGTCGCGCCATTCCTCGCGCTGCTGGCGGATAGGCTCGTACTCCTCGGCGCTCATAACGCCGTCAGCGTGTTTCAGCGCCTTATAGTCGGTATCGGTCAGCAGGCTTTTAAGGGCGGTGATTTCAGCATTGATGGTGTCGATGCGTTCAAAATATTTTTCCATTGAATGTGCCTCGCTTTCGATTTTCGTTTTGATTTTATCTTCCACGGCATGATGCCATAGAGCTTGTAGAACAGCAAATCCGTACAGTGGACAGATCGGCGGGCCTGCTTTTTGATAAGTGATCCGCGCCACGACATATAGGACGTGAGAATCTGTTCCATCGTCATAAGCTCCGCCTGCAGAAAGTTGAAAAACTTCTTGATTTTGCGGCGCTCCCGGATGACACTCTCACGGCAAGGCTGCTGTAAAACCTTGCCATTGGGTAACAGGGTGAATTTGGTTTTCAGATAGGTAAATCCACGGCGCAGCTTGACGATTTGCGTCTTTTTGGGGTTCGGGATAATGCCCTTTTCAGCGAACAGCCCAAACAGCAGGCGGCGAAACTCTATCAGCAGTTCTTTCGATTTATTGATGATGTAGGAATCGTCCATATAGCGGGCGAACCACCGCTGCCGCCATTGATCTTTGATGGTGTGGTCGATACTGTTTGGGTAGGCGATGGCAAAAATCTGGCTGTCCTCCGGGCCGATATACAGACCATTTTCTTTTGTCGGCTGGCCATATTTGATGCGTTCAAGATTCGGCGCGTCAACAAAATTTTTCGCCAGAGCATTGAGCCGCTGATCGAGGATATGGCGGTCGATCACATTGCGCTTGAGATTATCCAGATTGATGTTGTCGAAAAAGGCGCGGTAGTCGATGAGCAGGATGTACCCGTCATTGCCGCCTGTTTCGCGGTAGAACTCATGCAGATGCACAGCGCATCGTTTGACTGCAAAGCTGATGCCCTTGCCCTCAAGGCTTGCGCCATTGTCATAGATCAGATTGCTGGACAGAATCGGCACCAGAGCATTTGTGCAGGCAGACCGCCGCACAACGCGCTCAGAGTAGTGCAGACTGTGGATAGCCCGCTTTTTGCCGCGCTCCACAATCCCAAAATGATAAAACCCTCTGCGGGTGTCGCCACCGCGCATGAGGGTTTTGTGGATTTTGATTGAATTTTTGAAATAACGGGCATTGTATCGGGCAACGCTGGCCTTCCACATAACGCCTTTGCGGGCGTTATAGTTGGCATCGACCAGCGAGGATACATCTGCCACCCGGTCAAAATTATCGTACTGTGCTATTCGTGCGCGGTGCTTGGCCTGCCGCGCCGCCTTACGGCGCTGATAGCGGGCCTCGTGCCGCTCTTGTGATGTCATCTCGGAATGTACCTCGCAAAGTGTTATTGTAGGGGCGCTGTTGTGTACTTCTTTGCGATACCAGCCATGAAACCCGGTACTCGGCCATCTGCCGTGTGGCGCACGGTAGTTTAGCCTGTTGTCGCCGTCGCGGGCCATGCAAGAAGCGTCCGGCTGATCGCGTCAAGATACCTATTTACCCGCTACTGCGGGAGGGTCGATAACTCCTTCCAATGATGATAAGGCTCGGATTTCGGTCTGCCTATTGATTAGCCCAGCAAACCTACTTTAATACTGGCCGAGGATTCTCGTTGGAATCAGACGGGCGCGGACAGCCACGTGTTGGAGGCGTTGTTGTTGTTCGCATTGCCGTTGTTGTTCACATTGCAGAAGTTGGAGGAGTTGCCGGAGTTAGGAGTAAGCTCCCACCAGTTGTTACGGCTCTTTTATACAGCTATCGACCCGATGGCGGTCAACGGGGATAATGATGATAGTTTATCCCTGCTGCCTGTGCGGCCATCACGCTTGAATCATTTACAGTGGGCACCGTAGGCGGCGCCTTGGGTGTGTAGGCGGTCTGCTGTGGCGTTTGATACCGGGCATCCCCGTTCGGCAGGGATGCTTTCGGCTTGAATTTTGCGGTGTCCGGGAATTTCGTATTATGCCGCCAGTCTTTCAACAGCGTTTCCTCACGCTCTAACAGGGTGCCAATGTAAACCAACTGCGCGGGCAGTTCCTTTTGTGGTGCAATGCCCATGTCAAGCCCGGTGTTTAGCCGGGAAAAATGAAACTCATCCATGATGAATTGCAAGCGGTCAAACAGGGCCTCACAGTCGGCCACAGCTTGCGCCTGCAATTCCTTGCGGCGGTGCAAAAGCTCGTGGTCAAGTTTGCCGCCGCTGTACGGATAGATACCGTTCGCGGCGATGATGTGTTCCATCATCGTGTTCAGCAGATTCACGGTAGGATAGGCGAGAATGGGTCGCCACTTTTTGGGGATGTACTTTTCCTGCATCACAAAGCCGGAAAGGGCACAGCGCAATTCAGTGGCGTTTTTGTAAAACTCCATTTCGGAGATGCTGCGGAATCGGGATAATACGTTACTCATGGTTCACCTGATGCCGCGCCCACAAGGGGCGCGGGGATATTAGTAGGAGATTTACGAGATTCGGAAGCAGACGGGCGCGGACAGCCACGTGGCGGAGGCGCTGGCGTAGTGCGCATTGCCGCCGCTGTGCACAATGCAGAAGCTGGAGGAGCTGCCGGAGCCAGGAGCAAGCTCCCACCAGGCGCTACGGCCACCACCATCACCGAGGCCCTTGATACGATTCATGTTGTGGGCAAAGATGGGGTACTGGACAAACCCGCCGTTGGGGCATCCGTTGCCGCCCCAAACAGGAGCGCCGCAGACCTCCATCTCGGTAGGCACCCACAGATTGCCGAGGTTCGTCCACGACCAGCTATTGTCGCTGTTCAGCAGACCGCTGGCCGAGTAGCGCTCACCCAGCAAGGCGCGTTTGTTGGCAATAACAGCCTTGAGTTCGGCGGGCAGGAAGTAGTATACGCCGCCCTGACTGTAATCCACCTGTTTAACGGCGGGGTCTTTGCCCGTGCCGTTGGGCACCTGCATCTTGAGGGAGTTCAGGAACGCATACAGATGGGAACACAGCCACGGGTGCTTGTCGCCCTTGCCGGTCACGGTGATGTTGTTCGTGCCAGCGGCGGGGGCCTCATCGAATGTGACGGTAAAGGTGGATGCGTCGTAGGTATAGCCGGTGACCTGATCGCTGCCCACAATGATGTTGTCGATGCTATCCATCTGTTTCGTCAGCACAAACTCGGTCTTGCTACCATCGCCGGACAGCTTTTCCACGGGAATCAGACCGTTGTTGAAGTTGGCGAGATTGTACTGGATATAGGTGGGCCACAGGTCTTTGGAAATAAAGTCGATGTGATGGCCGACCTGCTGATCGCCGTACTTGTAGTAGGTGTCGATGCCCGCCACGACAGCCACGATGCGGGTTTTGGCGCTGTTCGTGCAGTTGAACGGGATGTAGTCGCCCACATGGATGCCGTAGAAGTTCCCGGCCTTGATGCGGGCCTGAATCCACTTCCACACACTGGTGTAGCCCTTGATTTCCTCCGCGAACTTCAGGCTCAAATCCATGCCGGGATAGCCATTGTCGGTGTTCATGCCGAGGAAAAAGCCCTGATCGCCGGTTGCGGGGTCAAGGATGTTGTCGATAAAAACTTTGTTTGCCATAGGTGTTGCACCTCCGATTAGTAGTTGAATTTGACAGTCGTTTTATCGAACGTGAACGACTTTGCCATCTGGGCAGTTTTGGTCTTGCCGTCCTGCAGGTCGGCTTTGGTCGCCGGGTCAATCCCGGAATCGGACAGGGAGCCGTCAGCGGTCAGCGCGGCGAGGTTTCCCGCCTTGCTGGGTTTGGCCATAACGGCCACATTGGCCCCGGCCTTGCCGCTGTCCGCGAGGTTGCCGTTGGCATCCAGAGCCGCAAGGTTGCCCGCTTTGCTGGGCTTTTTCTTGTCGGCCTTGCCGCTCAGGTCGATGTTCCCGGCCAGCTTTTTTGCATAGCGTTTAGCGTCCTCACTGAAAATGAGGGCGATGCGCACTACATCAGAAAGTTGCATGATGCCGCCTCCTTACTGGCCGATGAACTGGCCCGTTTCACCGGCGATGTAGATTTTGTGCTTGGCATCCTCGGCCAGCACATAGATCAGGCTGAACGGGGCGAAAACCTCGCTCTCGCTCATGCCGATAATGCCCTCGCCGGTGGTGGGCAGATTTTCGGGTTCCGTGTCGGCAATAATCATCGCCTCGACCAACTGCTTGCCGGTCTTGGGGTCAGTGCCTACGGGTTTGGTGTTGACACAACGCATAAAATTGTCCTCCTATGATTTATTTCGACTTTGCAATGTTGAATTGCGCAGTACCGTTGGAAAACTGCATCTCCACGCCGCTGACGTAAGCGGGGGAACTGTGCATCGGGCACCTGCCCGGTCTTGCTGTCCAGCCCCGTCACGCCAGCAACACCTCACCGTTTGAGAGTCTCATTGATTTTCCTCCTCGTACAGCGGATTTTGAATCTGCTCATTCGTTGCGTTGCCGTCCTGCACCGTTTCAGAGTCCAGCGCATCATAATACGCCTGCGCAAGCGTCTCCACCTCGGCAATGTCATCTTCGGTCAGCAAGCCGTTGTCAAGGTGCGTGTAGGCTTTATCCAGCCAGAACGCAACATCACGTCCTGCTGCAATCTCCCGCTTGATACTGCGCAGGGTTAAGTCGTGCCGTGCTTTGCTTTTGATTGCCATTGTGATTTCTCCTTTCAAGTTTGAGATGCTACCGCATCTTCCAAATCCTCAATGCGTTTAATGGGGTCTGCGCGTCCCGTCACAGTCGCGCTGTCGGCATCGGTCAGTACGGTGTTTGCTCCCGCTAGCGCGGGGATGGGCTGTGCGCCTGTCGCAGTAAAAGGCACAGGCGTTGCCAAAATATAAGCTACTTGAACGGGCGTCCCCGCAGCGTACAAGTCTGCAAGGAAAGTCTTAAACGATGCTATGGCTTTTTTGTCATCCGTCGTATCAGGCAACGTATTTGTCGTTACGCAGTAAATTAGATATTTAGAACTCCCAGAATCGGCAAGGCCAACTCCCATGTTCTTTCCACCCCATATATTTTTTTTCTTCATTCGACATGGTGCTGCACAGAATTTTATTGATATCACTACCATCATTGGAATAGTCATTAATATCATAGGTAAAAAAGCCTGTGACATTTGTGTTGTTCTTGTTAACGCCCCACGTGTTCCAGTTTTCCGTCCCGTCCAGCGTCAGCGTTTTCCACGTATCCTGCCCCTCTCCCGTCACCGAGTCCACCGTGCCGCCATACACGGTTTCAGGCAGGGTCAGGGTGTTGGTCTGACCGATGTATGGTGTGTAGGTGGTGGGAGTAGTGGTGCCTTCAACGACTTCAATTTGGAATTTGAAGTTGTTGAATACTGTGCCCACTCGCCAGCATTGCAGCATAAAAACAAGCTCGGTTTCTACCAGTGCAACATTGCTTGCAATATACGCACCAATGTTTGTGCTGTTTGTATCACCACGGAAGTAATGCTCATAATCCGTTGTGAACAGCGAATAGGCAAAAGTAATGCCATCACCGCTTCCAAGAGAGACGCTTCCGCCCACCTTTTTGATGTGCATAGTGTAGGTTTTTCCCGCAACCCAATGCAGCCGACACCCTCCAATAATGATATTGCTTTTTGCAGCAATTGTTCCGTTTAACGTGATATTTTTTTCTGCGTCTACTGCTATTTTAATGCCTGAATTGAGATCGTTTATGCTTAAAAACTCAATGACATTCTCCCCGCACCGTTCGACTTTCACGCTGTCCCTGCCCTTAATCGGGCGGACATTGTCAGGTGATGGGTCACCGCTACCTTCCTGCACCGGCTCCCAGCTGGCCTTTACCCCCAGCGCATATCCCGCCACACGGGGTAGCACACAACAGGGTTGCCGCTCTCTTCCAGAGGCGGGCAGAGCATATCAATGATGTGCTTGCTGCTCCACGGCTTGTCCCCGATGCTGCTGTCATCGGGAGTTATGTTCTTCACGCTCTCGGCCAGCGTGTCCGCGCTCTGCTTGACGTTTGCCTCGGATTTCGCCGCAGCCTCGGCGCTCTTAGCCGCCGCATCCCGGGCAGCCTCCGCGCCCTTCTGGGCGGTCTTGGCATCGTCCCGAACCTTCTCGGCAGCCGCCTGGGCATCTTGCGCACTCTTGGCCGCCGTTTGCGCAGTCCCTTGCGCCTTTACGGCCTCCGCCTTGGCCGCCGCCGTAGCAGTCTGGGCGTCCTGGGCAGCCTTGGCCGCGGTCTCGGCAGCTGCCTTGCTTGCCGCTGCGTCGCTGGCGCTCTGACCTGCATCATTGGCGGCAGCTGTGGCCGTGGCCGCTGCCTGCTGTGCCGCCGTGGCATTCTCTCCGGCGAGGTTGGCCGCATTGTTGGCCGCTGCCTTGGAATTCTCCGCCGCCAGGGCAGCCCGCGCAGCCTCCGCTGCCAGCGTATCCGCTGCGCTCTTACTGGCCGCCGCGGCAGCAGCCGCATTTTCCGCCGCCTGCTGCGTGGCAATCGCTTCATCCCGGGCCGACTCTGCCGCTTCTTGGGCAGCCCGCGCGGCCTCTGCATACGGCCCGGCCTTGGCAGCATCCGCCGCAGCATTGCTTGCACTCGCCGCCGCTGCATTCTCACTGGCCTTCGCAGCCCTTGCCGCAGCCTGCGCATCTTCGCTGGCCGTCTCTGCGTCCTCTGCACGCGCGTTGGCTTTTTCAGCGGCCTCAAACGCACCGTCCCGGTATCCCTTGGTCTCGGTCACGAACTGGTTCCAGCGGTCATCTGTCGGCACAGGGTCGCTGTCCGTGGTCTCGCTGTGGTTCGTGACTTTGTAGTTCAGGTTCGTGGAAATACGCCGCTGGCCGTTTATACTGCCCTCAAACGCAAGGCACCCGGCGAAAGTGTTTTCCTTTGTGGCTTCCCACGGCACATCTGCATAGCCGTCCTTCCCCACGACCCTCTTTGCCACAACCTCGCCATTTACATTGAAAAACGCCGTAATGGTCAAATCCTGCCATGCCGCGTCCAGTGTAAGGTGCAGCTTTTCAATACCATAGCTGCCCCATGTGCCCAAATCCAGCATGCCGCCGGTGGAAGTGGCTTTGTACCCGGCAAGGCTGATTTCATGAATAATTGTGTTCTCTGCCATGCTTTAGTCCTCATCTCATACGGTAACAATAAACTCCGGGGCCTAATGTATAAACAACACCTGGATCATGATTTGTTTTGTGGAAAATGTCATATAGGTAGGTTAGTGGTGTTATTTGTGCCGTGCCGTTTTTGGCATAGGCTTCAATATTCAGCATATTGGCATTGCAGACATTTTTAACTGCATTGACATTTCCACCGCCGCTATAATGCGCCAGAAAACCGGGCTCCGGTATGTCTTGTGCAACCACTGTTGCCGCGTACTCTGGCATAGGGATTCCATAGCCGTTTTGATACTGTATGACCAGATATAAATATTTGTCTTTTGTCCATGTTGCCGCCTTTACGCGGCCTTCGCCGTTGTGGTATCCTGCGGGGACTGCGTAAGAACTTCCCGGGTTTATGGTTGTGTCCACTGCGCCCCAGTTCGGCATTTTCCCTTCCTTGATGGTTTTACCGCCTGCGTAGAACTTATTCCCTGCCAGCACATTGCCCTCGGTGGCGGTGGCAAGTGCCAGCTTGGATGTGCTGAGGCCACCGCCGCCGTTAAAATCCAGCCGGTTCCCGTCATAGGTAAACAGCACCCATCTGCCCTTGACGATGGTGTCTCCGTCCACTGTGTCTGCGCCACAGTAGGCCGGAACCGCTACGCCATTGACCGTGAAGCTGTTGCCTGCTGCCCAGGATGCGGGAATCTTGCACCGGCCTACCGCGCCGCTGCCGACCAGCGCGTATACGCCGTTCCTCTTTTCGCAGGTGTAGGGCTGCACGGTCACCTCGCCGCCGCCAGCGCCTGTGGGGTCCAGTTCGGTGAATCCCGCCGCCACGCGGCGCTCAAGGTCGTTCATCGTGTCCGCATCGAAGGCATCGCCATCTTCCATGATGATGCCCTCGGAGCGGGAGACGTCGTACTCGCCATCGTTGCCGGTCGGGGTCAGCTTGCGCCGAGAGGGGTGTTCGCTCTGGCGATTGACCCATACTTTTCTTTCGTACATCAGATCACTCCAATCGTCTGTCCGGCGCAGATTTCGCCGGTGTAGCTGTGTTGTGCGTTCCTGCGCCAGAGCTCGTACATCGACCACTGCACCTGCTCCATCGTATTGATGTCGCTGTACAGGGTGCTGGGCGTCTCGGGCAGAGCCGGTGTCCCCGGCAGGGTGTAGTAGGCATCGCGCAGGGTCTGGATGTTTTGCAGGATGCGCTCCATCTCGCTGCGCGTCAGCAGGTCGGTCGGGGCCCATGTCTTGGTCTGGATTTTAGGCCCCAGCAGTTCTGCCAGATAAGCGGAGTTACCCTCCAGCCGATTCAGCAGTGCCGCGTTGATATAGCACTTATCCGCGCCTGCGGACACATCCGCTTTGGTGCGGTCGTAGATTGGCTGCTGCCACATCAGATCAGGTTCCTTTCTCCGGCATGGATTTCACCCGCATAGGCGGCTGCGTTGCTGGTAAGTCTACGCCCGATGACCTTGGCGTCTGCCAAAAAGCCACCGGTCAAATCAAATTCCAGCTTTGTGAGCATCCCTCGCACCATTTCGCCGCCGAAGCTCTGAATGATGAGCCTGTCGGCCAGCTTTTCATCACCGGCGACCATGGAGAAGTTCTGCTCATATCGCTGTGCGTAATGATCCAGCACCCGCACGGCCACGGCCTCTGCGCGGCTTGGGTCTACAAGCGTGGCGTCTGTCACGGTCAGCTCGTTGTCCTGCACATTGGGCGGCAGGTTCGCCGCTGTGCGCTTCAGGACGACCGTACTGTCGGCGTATTTGCGGCCCGTGACACAGACCTCGCCCGCTTCTGCGACTGTCAGGGTGCAGAGGTTGACGCCGCTCTCGGTGAGCTCTGCGCCCGTGACGGTCAGGCTGCCCACGACTGCCGGAGCGTTGAAGGTCACCCGGTAGGTGCCCGGGTCAAGGGTGTCTCTGTACAGTTCCTCGGTGGATTCTCCCGGCAGGTATCGGTGGGCGGTCACTGCCACAGCGGTAATCAGCGGATTGAGCGTTACCTTGCTGCCGTCCTGCAGCTTTCTGTCGTAGGTAATCATGCCGCTGGCCCTGGACGGCGCAGGGACAATGCGTATAAGCTCGCCTCGGCTGCAATCGACCACAGCGCCTATGGCAAATGCGAGCTGCTGCAGGGCCTCTCTGCGCGTCCCTGCGGCGATGTATCCCTGCACTCGTTCTGCGGCCAGACTCTCATCCAAGGTGTAACTGTATCCTGCCAGGATCGCCTCTGCGAGCTCTGCTGCGGTGGTATCGTAGATGCCCCCATCGAACGGTGAGCCGTCCAGCAGGCCTATGGCATCGACGGCAGAGAAGTCCGCCAGCGTATCACCGCTGTTGCTCCAGTCCGAAAGGTAAAATGTGCCCATGCAATAACTCACGCTGCTTGTGCTGCGTGCGTCCTGCTTTACATCCTCCCAGATCGTGAATTTCTGCTTGTGCTGCAGAACGTCAAAGTAGCCCTCGGGATTCAAGATGGAAAAGCGGCCCTCTTTGTTGTACAGCGACACGTTCAGCGTGTTGATGCTGATCTCGGAGCTGATGGGGTCGCATTCCTCCAGAACATGGGCCTCCACGATTTCGTGACCGCTGAAATGCAGGTAGACACCGTAGTCAATGCCCGCCAGCTTGAGGTATCGTCCGGGGCGGTTTGTCTCAAGAAAATGAATGCGAATGCGGCGGTAATTCTCTACTTTCTTGGCGCAGTAATAATCGACCGCGTCCGGGTAAAAAAGCGCCGTAGAGATAAGTCCTCCGTCTTGGCTGAGCCACTGGATTTTGATGCGGCTGGCCCAGTCCTCTGTCGGGCTGTAAAAATGCAGCGTGAGGCCGCTGCTGCTGTGGTCTTGCGTGAAGGTGATGTCCAGCACAGGCGGGTCGGCAAACACGCCGCTCTTGTCGCTCTGCGTGGCGCTCCACAGCCCCCAGAAGTACTGCTCGGGAACCTCCGGGAAGAAGGCAAAGCTGCCATCCATGAGCCACTGCTCGCTCTCCAGTGTGCCGTATTTGTTTTGGCTCGGTACGCTTTCCAGCAACAGGTCACGGCCCAGATTGCAAAAAGGCTTTGCGGCCGTGCAGCTCGGCGTGCTGTCGCCTCTGGCGGTGACATCGTAAAGGCCGAACTCCACGCGCGTATTGGTTCTCATCGGGGCTGGCCCTCCTTAAAATCTGGCGGGGGTCTTGGCGATGAAGTTGATCGTCAGCCCTTTCCAGTAATTGGCTTTTCCTCGCTGCAAAAGTAGTTCGTCGCCGATGTTGGAGAAATACGCCATAAAGGTATAATCTCCGTTCGTGCCCGGGACCGTGACCGTGTGGAACTCCTCCGGCTCGGTGATCTTGTCCCAAAACCGGGAATACTCCGCACGGTCAATGCCCGGCGCGACCGTCAGCTTGTAGTTGAAATACACACCGATCAGCTCGCGCTTGAGGTCGCCGTTCTCTGTGCGCTTGGCGTGCTTGTCCAGGAAGTCAGCGGTGCGCTTGCAGCTGAGGACATCGACTTTGAATTTCTCGCCATCAATAATCAACATCAGTACACACCTCCCGTGACCAGCTTGGCTCCGCGCCGGTTCTCCTCTTTGTCGATATAGGGCTTGAGCACCCGAGCCAGTTGGGCAAGGTCTCCGGCGAAGCGGATTGTGATGTCCTGCTGCCCTGTGTAGGCTTCCATAACCTCTGCGAGGGCCTGCTGAATGGTTGCCAGCGGTGCCTCGATGTTGGTGCCGTTGGTCTGGTCACCCAGCACTGCAAGGAATTCATGGTTTGCCGGAATGACTGCGCCCTGTGCCAGATAGGGGATTTGCGGCGCGGTGATGGGGTCGATGTTGAAGCCGACCCGCTCTACGCCGAGCTTGTCCTGCGCCCATTCTGGAACGTCAAAGCCGAAGCCGTTCAAGACGCTAATGACTCCGTTCACGCCGTCAACAATGGCCGAGATCATGCCGTTCACCAAACCGATGATGCCGTTGATGGCTGTCTCGATCGTGTCCGTGATGCCTTCCCAGATGTCAGACACAAAGTCCGAGACAGCGGTCCACGCATCGTTCCAGCCCTGCTGGATGTCGGCTGCTGCGCTGTCCAGCGCGGTGCCGATGTTTGTCCAGAAATCGTTCCAGCCCTGAGTAATATCCTCCCACAACTGCATGCCGATCAGCTTAACAGTTAGCCACAAGCCATTCCAGATTTCCTTGACTTTTTCACCGGCGCTATGGACTTTTTCTTGCAAATTGTCCAGAGTTTCGCCGAGCTTTTGCTTGATTTCATCCCAATGCGCAACAAGGCAGGCAATGACGGCAGCGCCTAAAATAAGCAGTACCGCTATAATCGTTGCGGGCCATAGGCCGATTGCTGAAACGATGGCCGTAATCAAAGCCGTCAGGCCGCTGAGAATAGTTGGTAGCATTGTGCCGACAATCCAACCTGCAATTTTGCCAAGAAGCTGAACACCCATAATCCCGACCTGTTTTGACAATTCTGCTAAAACAGAATCGATGACAAATCCGCCAATAATAGGAAGTAGACTTGCCCCGATGATTGTCATTAGCATGGGCCAGAGATTATTTATGATTTCTCCGAGCTGAGACAAAATGCCAGCCCAATCAACAGCATCAATGCACTCCATGATTTTTTGGCCGACAGCGCCCCAATCGACTTGATCAAGGATGCCATTGATAGCTTGCAGTACATCTATCGCGAGTGTACCCATCGCGGAAAAAAGCCCGACCCAGTCTATGGCGCTTACCATCGAGACGATGTTCTGGCCCAGAGCCGTCCAATCGGTGCCCTGCACCGTTGCGATGAGCGTGTGCAAAAGGCCGACAACGAATCCGCTAAGCCCCAGACCCGCCTCCATCCATGGAATGTTTGCGATGGCCGAATTGATGCAAGCTGCGATAGAATTTCCAAGGTCTGCCCAGCCTGTGTAGGTCTGGACGAAGCTGTAAAGCGTGAGGATCGCTGCCCGCATTCCGTCCGTCAAGACTCGCCCGAGTAGGGGCCAGTCGAGTTCTGCCACCGCAGTGGTGAGCCCTCTCGCGAGTCCTGCGCCCAAGCTGTCCCAGTGAATGCCCTGCATGAGCGTATCCGCAAAGATGAGTGCCGTGTTCAAGCCCTGCGCTACAGTATGACCGATGGCCTCCCACAATCCAGGCACTTCAATAAAGCCGTTGATGCAGTTGGCGATGTTGGTCGCCCATGCTCTGGCTTTGTCCTGAATGTCGGGCCACGGGATTGCGTTTAGGCTATCGCGCAGCTTCTCGCCGATCAGCTGGCCGACTCCGTACCAATCGCTATCTTTGATGGCCTGCAGGATTTCGTCAAGAAACGGGTTGTCTGTGCTAAAGTCGTAGTTCGGGGTGATGGCTCCCGCACCGCCGCCGCTGTTTTTATCCAGCACGTCCAGTTCATCGAACTTCGCCAGTGCGCCGTCCGCTGCGCTGCCTGCCGATTTTGCAGCCTTGGCATACTTGCCCATCGCTTTGGCCGCGCTCTTGCTTGCCCCTATGGACTTGCCGGTCAGGAAAGACACAAGCTGGGCGATGTAGTAAAAGGCGGTTGCTGCTGCGTTGGCTATGGCCGTGAGAGCCGGAAGGATCGCCTGAAGCAATGGTGCGGCTGCGGTGGATGCTGCGCCCTGCAGGTTGCCGAGCGCGGCTCTCAGCGTGGCCGAGGAGAGCGCGGCAGAACCTATCCATTCGGTGGTCTTCCGCAGTCCTGCGGAGATCAGGTTGAACACCAAGGCTCCGGAGACGATGCTCATAAGGCGGTTGCGGAAGCTGGCGAGATTCTTGTTGCTCTGGGTGAGCTTGGCTCGCAAGCCGTCTACGGCCCGTTGTAGGGTATCAAAGACACGCGCTCCGAGACCTCCGACCGTGCGCAGGGCATTGTTGAGGGTACCAGACAGCGCTTTGTTTAATCCGGTGATTCTGCCGGAAAGTAGTCCAGCAGAACTAGATGAACCGGGCACGGAACTTCCTTTAGGCGACTTAGCAGCTGCGCGTTCACGTGCAGCCCTGTCCTCCGCGGCCTGGGCGGCCTTATCCTGGGCGTTCACGGCCTTCTTGGTATCTGCTACGATGCGCTCCGCATGTTGTGTAGCCGATTCGTCTACAGTACCGTACGCTTTATTTTGCCGATTCTCGATTTTGGCAAAAGATGATTCTATGGCATCGGCTTGTTTGTTAAAATAGGCCTGCATGTCATCTTCGCCGCTAAGATGCTGAATTAGACTTTTTTGCTGATTTACGGCATCGTTTTCTTGGTTTAGCTGTGCGGTAAGCGCTGCATGACGCTTTTGCAAGCCAGAAATAGCATCGCCTTGTGCATTGTAATTTGATTCAATCTCAGCAACTTTGGCATCTTGCTTTTCAAGATCATCGAGGAGTTTTTGGTTTTGATTCAGGAGAGAGGTTTCCCCCTCCATGCGAGATTTAAGAACATCTTGCACTTTTGAATCACTCAGGCCGGGGTATTCCGATTTAATATCAGCAAGATGGGATTTTTTGACATTCTCTAGCTGTGCGTTCACCTTTTCAAGAGCAACGGCAGTATCATCAGCGTTTTGGCGGGCTTGATTTAAGCTGTCGCCTAATGCGCTACGCTTTGTTTGCGCAGAATTTAACTGCTTATCTAAATCACCAATCTGCTTTGATGTGCTCTTGACCTTTGCCTGTAACGCTTTTAAGTCGGATTCTGCGCCCTTTTTGTTTAGGCGGGCATCTATTGTGATTGACCCATCTGCCATTGAATCAACCTCCTCTCTTTGACTTTGTTAGAGTTGGATTATGAATTGAGTAACGCAAGCAACCGCTCTTTTTCTGCCCTATTCTCCGCGCTTTCAGGAGCGTGGATTCTGATGATTCGATCGTTCTCTTTGGCAAATTCCTGTTCGCTCTTGTCAAGTTTTTTTCCGTGAGCCCTTTTATATCGAATACTTACGACTTGAGCAAATAGCCCATCTCCAATACCGTAGAAAGCTCCGAGAAATTCCCACCAATGCAAATACTCACATCGGCGGCAACTGTACCCCAGTACTTTATCAACAGCAGGTGCGATTAAGGCCGCATCTTGTTCCCAATCTACAATTCGAGGACGTGGAATTGTAGAGTCTTCGGGTTGTCCGCCATTGATAAACAAAAACGCTGCCCGTAACGCAGCATTTGCGTCGGGCAGCGCTTGCCATTTTGGGTATAGAATTTCAAGGCAGGCAGCGTACTGTTCCTGTTGAGTCATTTCCGGGTCTGCTAACGCCGCAAGGGCATCAAGTACAGCTCGGAAATCAGATCGGATGGCAAAATTCTGACCATCTACATCTACGGTTGTGGGCAGTTCCCAAGCGCTCACGCCTTCTGGCCGGGGGCCAGGCCCTTGGCCGTGTTCGTGTAGGCACCAGCGTGTTTCTGCACACGCTTCTGGCTGGCTCTGACGGCGCTGCCGACCGCGTCCTCAATAATGGGGACTGCTGCCTGGAGGGCTTTCTCGAAGACCATGGTGCCGTCAGGAAGCAGCGCCAGGGCAGAAACCCCTTTGAAGAACACCGAGGAAGCATCGCTACCGAAGATGTAGTTGATCTGCTCCCGGATGAGCTTGTCCGCCTCGATGATCTGGTCTACGCCCGCGTCTGCTGCCAGCCCATCGGCCAGCTGCTGAATGGCGCGGCGGGCCTCCTCCAGTCGTGCCGCGATACCAATGTCCGCAGGGTTGACATAAAGCGTGCCCAGCAGGGTGCCATCGATGTCTTTGACCTCGTAGCTTTTAAGGCCTCTGTCGATTTTCAGTTCCATTGTACACCTCCGTTATGCTTAGGCCTCGGTGAAGGCCTTCGTGCTCGGGTTGAATGTACCCGTGGTCTTCGCGCCAGTGTAGTGAATATTGAACGGAATCTGGTAACCAGTGGTGTCGCCGCCGTAGCTGGAGACCTCGATGTAGCACTCCTCGCGCACAGCGGGGAAAGCGCCGGATGCCTCCTCGTTCCAGAGCTTGACCTCCACAATGTCGGTTTTGAGGTCGTCAAGAACCATGTTTCCATCAATGATGGCCTGCAGCTTTTCAAACAGGGGGTCGCCCTTTTCGGCGTAGTAGGGGCTGACTTCGCCCTGCTTCTGGTAGCTATCGATCGTCACGGACGTGTTACCGAGAATGTTTTGCTTTTTCTCGACATTGGCACTCAACTCGGGGGAATACTCCTCCAAATCTTTGCCAAGGCGTACATACTCGGCGGTGCCCTCACTGTCGTTTGCAAAATGGGCGTTCAGATAGTGCGCCATGTATTTGCGTTCAATCTTCATATTCAGTTTCTCCTATATGTGATTTGTATCTGAATCTGATATTTTGCGCTATCAACACCAATCTGCGATGGATACGCGGTCAGTGTGGGAACGATAGCGCAAACCCGACCCTCCTCTATGCAGGGGTAGTTTCGGGCATTGTTCTGCTCTACCATCCACGCAATCAAACCTGTATAAAAAGCGAGATTGTCGGAGTTTTGTTTGACATCAGCCCCAAAATTCTCACGCGTAGCAAAAATATAGTTTTGAGTCTGCTTATCATCCAGAACATAATCTCCGAGGATGTTCTCATGGTAGGTCAGAGTGGATGGTGATGCGTAAATGGCGTATTCGGTAGGGTTTTCGCCGAGGTAATCAGCACCAAATCGTTTGTTTTTAGACAGCAGCGGGCATTGCCTAAACCACTTCCGGATTCCCTCAGTGCTATTTGATACCTGCGGCATTTTTTGCCTCCCTTACAATGTCATCAATGTGATCGGCTTTCATTCGTTCTGCCCAAAAAGGCCCGGCTAGAGCGTTTTTATCAGTTTTGTACTGAATTGCTCTGCCAGTGGGAGTTTTTCTCTCGCCTGGACGAGAAAAAAATCGTGTAGGCGTTCCACTGTTGTCATCAAAAACGGGAATATTCGGGCCATAAACTTCGCCCATGTACATATAATGTGCATAGGGGCCGGGGTACACGATGATGCCAGAGCCTATGTCAGATGCAGTGTAAGGGCTTTTTGCAAGCATAAATGTGTCCGCGGGAGTGTAATCCATGCACCATCGTATTACCGCGTTATCAATGACTTTTTGAACAATTCCGTGATCTCCAAAGCCATGGTTGGTAAGAATAGTGTTTATGCTATCGAAATCAAACCGCGAATCTACTGACAGTTGCATTAAGCACCTACGACTTTCCAATGCCGCGCCTGCGGAGCACGACGATTGTCTGTAACCTGCAAGATAGTTGCGGCCTCGGAGTAGACATCATGAATGGCGGAGGGACGCAAGCCCTCAGCACAAACGCCCAGAACTACGAGATCGCCAGCGGCTAATGTGAAAGCGGCGGTGGGGTCAACGGTGGTGGCGTACTGCTTAGGGGGCAGATACACCTTGCCGCCGAAATCCGCATCCGTAGGGATGCGGATTGTGACCTTGTTTGCCGCTTTCAACCCGGTGTTGTCAACGGTGGTTGCATCAGAGTTGAACCAGTGAACGCCCCGGATGATGGTGCGCTCGTAAACGTCGCAATCCTGTTCCGGGTCGAATCTCCGGTTGTACAGGGTGATGGTGTCATTGCAAAGCTGCATTTTACCTCACTCCTCTATACAGCAGGGGAACGCCGTAATCGTCCAGCTCACCGTACAGCATATCCGCCGCAATGGCGTTCATCTGCTTGGCTGCGGCATCGGCATCCGGCACATTCCCGTGATTCTCGGTGTAGCCATCCGTGTTAAACGATGTGACCGTGGGCGATGTGACCTGTGCCACAGCACCGACAACGCTTTCCATCTGCGCCAGCGCAAAAACGCAGAGCTTGACCGCCATCGGAATCTCGGCCATGTTCTGGACACGGGAATCCGTCAGACGGTCAATGCGTTTTCTGCAAGCACATTCCAGCGGAGGCCACGCAGCGGCATCAACGGCGCCGCCTAAACCCTTGTATTCGTCAAAGGTGAGGTACATATCGTGTGCCATGTGTAAACCTCCTCAGCGGCCCGAAATCAGGCCAGAGACAGGATGCGGGCGATGGGGATGGCCTTGCGGGCGATGTACTGCTTGCCCTCGGCCTCGTTGGAGTTCACCAGTTCCCAGTTTTCGCCGTCCTCCAGCTCGTCGTCGGTGGGAGACAGGCTCTTCATCTTGGTCTTGGTGAAGTTGATGCCGTAGGGGGCAAAGCACTTGCGCTGACGGCCATAAAGGGTGTCCTCGCCGCCATTGGTATGAGGATCACGATCCATCTCGTAAGGCACCTTAGCGCCGCAGTCGGTGTACTCGATAGCACCGTCGCCCAGAACGTAGGTAGTGTAACGGGTCTGAGACACCTTAGCCACGCCTGCGGTGGTCTGGGCGGCAGTAGCCTTGACAGCGCCGGAAACGGTCACGACAGGCAGCTTGCCCTCGCCGCCGAAAATCTGCTTGAGGGTAACGACAGCACCAGAAACGGTGACGATGAACTTGCCCTCGTACTGAGCAGACAGCACAGTTTTCAGCGCCTGAGCCTCGGTAGCGGTATCGCCGGTCTTGAGGGTCTTGTTGGCAGTGGAGGTGGATGCGGCAAAGGTATAGGTCTGACCGTCCACGGTGATGGTGTTGCCATCGGTGCCAGCAGTGCCGACAGTGATGGTGTAAACGCCCTGCACCTCCATGGTGGTGACAGTTTCCACGGCGGGCATGGTGTCGTCAACCAGAACAGCGCGGCCATTCAGGGTGCCGATCTGCAGCTCACGCTCGATACCGTCCTTGTCAGTGTACTTCATGTACGCCAGCAGCTTGAGATTTTCGAGGCCAGTTGCAACGGCAGAGTGCATGATAGCGAGGCTGAAAGCGCCCTTGTTATCACCGCAGGCACGCTGCATAGCGGTGTTCAGGGATGTGCCGTCCATCAGGCCCAGAGCGCCCTCGGAGTTGGTCTTGCCGGTGACATCGTAGGTGTGCTCACGGACGAACTTCACGCCCTCAGCATCTTTCATAGCGAAGATGCCGGTCAGAATCTTGATGATGGTGGCCTGATCGACTTCCTCCCAGTATTCACCGATCTGAGACGCGACGTCAGCGAGAGTATCCTCGCCGCCGGTGATGTCGTAGGAGAAGTCGCGCTCAGTCCATGCCTGCGCGCGGCCCACGACAACGCGGGAGTGGGAGAAAGTCTTGGTGGGGTTGCTGGTGATGTTGGTAGAACCGTCATAGTTCTGGGGAACCGCGCCGCTGATGATGCCGCGCAGGGGAATGGTGACGTAGTTGCCACCGACCTGATCGCTCATAGAGTCGGCGATGTCCTGACGCTTTTTGATGGCGCGGGACTTAATCAGCTCGTTGCGGTTCAGGTTGGGAACGCGGTCAACATACTGCTTGAACACGTTACCATTGAAGTTTTTGGAATCAAAGATTGCCATGTGGTTTTGCCTCCTATTGATTTTTTAGGGGTTCGGTTGGTGTAGCTCGATCAGTCGAAATCGGGCACGAAGTTGGGATCGGCATTTGCTGCCGCCATCTGCTCGGACAAACTCAGTTTGTGCGTACCGCCGTCGGGCTTTGCGGGAACCGTGATAGACGGGCCCTTCTTGCCCGGAGCGGGTTCATCAACGACAAAACTGCCGGGGTCGTCGGCCCTGTACTGGGTCAGAAACTCGTCGTAGCCCTGCATCTTGCCGTTCTCGTCCTGCTTAAACTGCTTGGCGATGGCATCCGCGATAAACTGCTTTTTCGCGGCATTGGAGCTGAACTTGACCTCGCCCGCCTTTTCGCGGATGGCAAATTCATACGCCTGTGCAGCGATTTTCTGCTGCCACGCCTTGCCATCATCCTCGCGCTGCTGACGCAGTGCCGCGAGGTCGGACTGAACGGATGCCAGCTTGTCAGCGTCGGTCTGTGCGGCGGTCAACTTGGTCTGCAATTCGGCCATGTCGGTGTCACGCTGCTTGACCTGCCCCTGCAAGTCGGAAATCTGGCCCTGCAAGCCCTTGACCTTGGAATCCATCTTATCGCGGCTGACGTAGGAACCGTCCGCGATGTTGGCGAGTTTCAGGCCCGCCGCGCTGATTTTTTCGGTCAACTGGTCGTAGGTCAGCGCCTCGCCCTCAGAAAACAGATTTTTGAGCAATTCCATAAGATTGTCCTTTCGCCGCGATTGATTTAGCTTATAATCGCGCGGCCACTCCGCGCACGTCGCGCCATCGCATTTATTTCCCTGCAATGCCGGGTATTTATTTATCAGCCAAAACGGCGTGATAACACAGAAAAAGCGCCGTTTCAGGCGCTTACCTTTATGGCACTAAAGCCATCCACTGCCATGCGGTCACGGCGCTGTGACAGCCCGGATTGCTTGGCAATGAGATTATATCGGGCGCTTAGGGTGTTGATGTGCTGCTGTGCCTCACGGCGCAGGTCATCGTCGCCAGCGGCCCGCGCAGCAATGGCAACGTCTTTCCAGCGGCGGGTATCGGTTTCAATTTTTCGCATCATCTGCGAACACTGATAGAGGGTCAGGCCCTCTTTGTTGCCGATAGTCACGCCTGCATGGTTTGACGTTATCCATGCCGCCAGTTGATGGTCGGAGTATTTGCGCACCGAGTATTCGGTGCTGAACGGCGCGGCAAAGTGCCCGCAGTTCCACTCGCCAATAGGACGCTTGAATCCTGCAAAGTGATGGCCGTCCACGTCCACGCAGGCCATGCCCGCCTGCATCTTAGCGTATTCGGCCAGCAGGAAAACGTGGCCCTGCACCGGCTCATGGTCGGGGGCGCTGTTGAGATGCGCGGACAGCTCCACCGCATCATAGCCTAGCGCTTTGCCGATTTCGTCGGCGTTGTGCTGGGCGATTTGGCAAGCCCCGTCAATGATGTTCTGACGAGCGGCGGTATCAAGGCGGCGGTGATAGCCACTTGCATACTGCACCTGCATCCCTGCCCAGCCTATATCTTTGATGGTCTGCCGCATAGCCGATTTGTAGTCAGTCATGCCGGTGGACACGCTCAAAATGGCCTTATCTATGGCCTGTTGATAGGGCACGGATATGGCCGTAGTGTTGGACAGGTTTTGCAGCGCCCCAGAGGTCTGCGCGGCGATGTTGCGCGTATACTGTATGAGCCTCTGATTCTCCTCACGGGGCAGCGGATGCGCCGCCAGCACGGCCTTAAAGCGCGGGTCAGTGAAGTTGTCCTGCAAGGCGGTGTTGTACACAACGGCCATCTGCTGCTGTGTCAGCCGGGTTGCGGCTTGGAGCTTGCCGGAAATATCGGCGATGTCTGCACCCATTTCCAGCATGATCGCATAGCGGTGTATACTGGTGGGGTTCATCTCGCCTATTTTCTTTATCTGCGCCGCTATTTTCTGGATGAAATACAGATTGACTTCATCCAGATTCGCAATCATTTTGCGAACGGCGGCATCAAGCTCTTTTTGGGTCAGCACGGGTCATCACTCCTCGCCGGGGCCACTCCCGAACGGTGTAGCCGGGTTGCCCCCGCCCTGATCGGCATTGTCGTTGTCGCCCTCGTCCGTGGGAACGGTGACATCGCTCTGGTCGGGGTTGGGCTGCTGGATAGCCATAGCGGCCTGCATTTCGCTGACTTTTTCCTGCTGGACTTCCTGCAAGGCCTTTTCGGCCTGTGCGCGGGTTTCGCCAAAGAACCACATACGCATCTCAATTTTGCTCATCATGCCGTTATTGAGCATAAGGAGCCGCTGCTGCAACTGGGTTTCGGTATCGGCGATAACGGAATCATCCCAATCGAACGACACCTCATATTCGCCAGCCGGGGCGAGATTGTACAGGTCGGCGTACTTATCCATCGCCCGCACGACCTCGCGCAGCGCACGCTCAAGGGCCTGCTGGTTGTCGGCAATGGTGGTATAGGTACGATTTCGCAGGATAGTCAGCTCAGTGGCCGTGCGGGCCTCTGTGTTGGCATCGGAGAGGGTGCCACGGGCGAGGCCGGACTGATCTTCAATCTTCATCAGGATTTGGTTCAGACCGGCCACAAGGGAGCTATCGCGCAGGGTCGGGGCGAAAACATGATATGTTTCATCAGTGCCCAGATCGACCGCTCGGAACAGGCGCTCGTTCAGCTTGGGAGTTTCCATAGCCTTTGCGCCGTTACGCATAACGCCGTCAATGGGCCGCAAGGCCATCGGGTCAACGTCGATAGCCATTTCGCCACCCTCAAACTCCCACAGCAGGCGGCTGTACTGTGTGTCAGCCTCCTTGATGGTGTCCATGCTCTTAGCGAACACAGCCACGCCCATAGGGGAAAGCGGGTCAACGGTGTTCGCCGATGCCACGCGGAACCAGCCAAAAAGCTGCCCATCCACGTTGTTGACGTAGACCACGGGCTTGAGGTCTTTCCACTGCGGTACTTCCGTCAGGGGGATTTCCTTGCCGAGAGCATCGCGGGAACTGGACTTAAAGGCCCGCTGAGTGATTTTGATTCTATCGCCCTCGACGGTGTGCCGCTCAAGGCGGGAATAGTAGATCTTGCCCTCCGAGAACATATCACGGAAAACGACATCGGACAGGTCGCTGTCATCGCCGAAAGCAATGGGGTACAAATCCCAATCGGGGGTATAGTCGAAATAGATATGCCCATCACGGACATACGGCTTTATCGTCATACCGCCCGCCGCGCATCCGATCTCGGTCTTGCTCCGCAGCTGTGTAGCCAGCTTCTCAAACTCCTTGCTCAGAAACTCCGAGCGCGGGTTGGTGATGTCCTCGCCGGTGCTGTCATCCTTGCCCGCCGTGATGCTCCACTTAAATTCAAGCGTGACCTGCCGGGAAATCTCGGACGCGATGAACGCCGGAATGTTGAGGGTTTTGACCTGCTTGCCCTTGTAATTGGGCTTGTCCAGATAGGCCCGGTGCCATGCTTCGAGGGCAATCTGCATCTCCTGCGACAGCGGGGTGTCGATGTTCTCCACCTGCTGAATATTCTGATACGGAATCACTCTGCCTAACACCTGCCTTATCATGGTATAGATACTTGAAAAAATAGACATGGGCTGTACCTCACAGGCCGCGCCGTTTCCAGATTGGATTGAGCGCGTACCGCACACTGTCGATGCTGTGGTTATCCTTATCGGGGTATTGCCCGGTCAATTCGTCGTCTTTGGTGCGCTCGTATTCGTATTCGGCAAACTCTCGCGCCGTTTCCGGGCATCGTTTGGGGTCAACGACGATTTTCACCAACGATTGCAGCCATTTCATGCTGTACCGCACGGAATCCGGCCCCTTTTCAGTGGGGCGGATGGATGCGCCGTAGGCTTTCAAGTCCGCAATAGATTTCGGCTCCGCACTATCTGCAATAATGAGGTCTTGCGATGTTACGTTCTTTTCTTTCTGCAAGCGCTGCCAGAAAACCTCATTCGGGGTTTTGTTGCAGCGCAGTTCATCGAAAATATAGAGCGTCATCTTTGAGGGACGGTAGCACATCTTGCTCCAATGGTTGGGGTCGGGATACCAGCCCCAGTCGATGCCCTCGTAGATGTAATCAAACGACGCAATTTCGGCATCGGTGATTTCGCGCAATTCAAGGTTGCTGAACACCTCGCCGCCCGTGCCCGTGGGGATGCCCAGATACTCATGTTCATAGGCGCGGGGGTTGGTTTGCCGCAACAGCTCCGCATCATCAAAGAACATCTGGCCGAGCCATTCGGGCGGCACGGTCAGATAGGTGCTGGAATGAACCAGCCGATCAGGACGCTGGACAAGCGCCTCCTGATTCATAAAGTTGTTCAGGGTGATGGGCGGGTTGAACGACATGAAATTCCAAAATTTAGAGCCGCCACGGTTGGTTGACTGCAACACGTTTCGGATTTCTTTCATCCCATCGAACGTGTCCGCTTCTTCAAACCATGTGATGGCGCAGTACCCTTTGGGGAATTTCAACGATTTCAGCTTCATCGGGTCGTCAAGACCGCGAAAGAGAATCGTCTGCCCGGTGCTTTTCCGGGTAATGCTCATGGGGGAAACATGACAGATAAATTCGCTGTCAAGGCCCAGTTTGTCAAGGGCAAAGACCATCTGGCTGTAAACAGAATCGCGCAGGGTGTTGGCGGTCTTACGGAATATGACCGCGTTGCAAGCCTCGTTCCCCGGCTGAACCATAATCAGCGGGATAGCAAAACCGATAAAGGACGATTTCAGCGAACCGCGCCCGCCCTTGAGGAGATATTGCGAGTGCCGATGATCGAGAACATCATCCAGCAGTTCGTCATAGTTGGGCGCGATGACATCTTCGATGTAAACATCAGGCATCGGGCACCGCCTCCCCATCGGCAGGGGCGCTGGTGGGTGTAGCCGTGCTTGCCTGATCGGCATTGGCTTGCTCCGCTGCCGGGGCATCGCCCTCAGCCACGGGGGCGGGCTTCTCGCCGCGTATCAGATGGATGCGCACTGCATTAGGGTCGCTGGCAGGCTCAGTCTTGCCGGGGCCGCCTGCGCCCTCTGTGGGCGGCTCAGGCGGGGTAAACTCATCAACACCAAACTGGCCGGGGGTGCCCGGTTCCTGCCCCAGAACGCGCAGGATGGCGAACAGGGATTCAATGTTGCCGTTGATGGCTGACTGGATAAGGGGAATGAGCATCTGCACCATGAGGGTCGTATTCTCAGAGAACACGTCATCATAGCTCGCCAACTCGGCGCTGGCCTTGTAGTGAGCCTTGCCGCCCTTTTTCTTGTGCTGAGGTTTTGTCAGCAGGTTCAGCAGGGCATCCTTTACCAGCTTCTCCTCCCGGCGCTTTTTGGCCGCTGCCTTACCGCCTTTGGAGCGGATGGCGAACGCCTCCTCCGGGGGGAGCTGATTCAGTGGCGGTTTCATCCCGGACGTATTGCGAGGCTTTTTCTGCTTTTTCTCGCCAGTGTCGGCGGGCTTCGCGTCTTGCGGCGCGGGGATTGCGCTGATCTCCGGCATAGCCTCGGTATTTTCGGGCATCTGCTGCCACCTCCTATCAGTAAAAATAAAAAAGCACTCGGCGCATTTCAGCGCTGAGTGCTAAGGGGTATTCAGTTACTTTGTGATGGCTTTATTCATCGTCTGCGCCATCTTCGGCATCCATCTCGGCCTCCTCGGCATCGAGAATGGCAAGTGCCTCAGTGTCGCCCCGCTCGGTCAAGATGCGGCGCTCCATGTCGCGCAGATTGTCAAAAAAGTCGCCGTCAGTTTCAATAACTCTCTGTTTTGCCATATCGAATCTCCTCTCAATTCATCGAAATTAGCGGTTGTATGTGTAATCCTTTTTGCGGGTGATGAACTCATAGCCGAACTTAGGAGCCGTGCGCCGCCAGTAATCGTTGAGGTAGCCAACGGCCATCTGACGGGCCATGTGCATAGCGGCTTGTTTACTCTTGCCGTCTTTGAGCGCGTCATCATACGCTTTTGTGTAACGGTCAGACAAATAACGCTCAATCTGCTTATAATCCCGGTTGATCTGGTTGTAAAAGGCTTTCGGCTTTGCGCCCTGCCCTTTACGCAGGATGTAGTTCATCTCGCCCTGACCGCTGGCCGTGGCGCGATGCTCTGCCCATTTGGACTCAAGCATATTTTTGACATCGGCAAAAGAGAACGTGCCGCCAAAATCAGCCGCGCCTTTGGGATGGCCGTGCGTGACGGTTGCGCCCTTATAGTCCAAAACGGACATCGGGAACGAAACAGAATGAGAATTGCCCTTGTACGCCTCGACCAGCTTGCCGTCTTTGTCGAAAACGAAAAGTTCCTCATGTTTCAGATTGCGGATGCGGCGTTCTGCATCCTCAAGGGTCATATTGCCAAACTTGGAAATATCAAGCGGACGCGGCGCACCGCCGCCCTTGCCCTCTTTGCTCAACCAGTCAATAAAACCGTTGATGTTGCCTTTACCGCCTCTGCCGCCCATGTTCAACCTCCATTATAGCGCGATGCGCCGATTTTGTAAATAAAAAAGCGCCGCAATGTCGATTTTAACATTTTGACGCATAATGTACTAATCTTGCATCTGCTGTTCAGATGACTTTTTGCCTTTTACCCGTGCTTTAAGTTTCTCTTGAAACGACGTGACATGGATGATATTTCCCTCGCACTCGACGGGCACCTTGCCGTAGAAGATGATCTGCGCGGGCTGTAAGCGCCGTAGCATCTCATTGTACCCGGCCATGAACAGGTCTGCCGATTCGGGGCTTGCCTGTGTGCCGACACTCGACACGGCCACCGCGCCGCCTACCGGCTCACCGTCAAAGCACCATTCAAAGCTATCCGGCGTACTCCATGAGATGGTCGGAATAACCTTGATGCCGTGGGCCTGCCAATAGGCGCCCAGCCAGTGCTTGCGGTAGTGGTTGTAAATCTGGATAATGCGGGGAAAGTCTGTATATGTGCTGAAATCGGGGGTGCATACGGTATCGAACCGCGCCATCATGCCGAGGTAGTTATCGGGATGCGCCCAGATGCGGTTGAACTGGTAATCGTCAACGAAAAAGTGAACGCCATGCTCTGACGGCTCCTCGCACCCTTTGGCGTAGTTGAAACTTATCCAGTTTTCAGCCGTTGTCAATTCGGGCCGCAGGATGGGGATGTCGAACCGCCCAGCGCCGGGGAAAATGCCCTTATTGAGATTTTCATAGTTGCGCTCTGTGCGGTACACCGTAGACCTCCGGGAAAGCAATAAAAATGCGCCACAGTGTCACAACTGCGGCGCGTAATATAGGGGCGGGTCAACGGCGGCAGTACCGTCGTCGGCCCTCGCGGCGAACCGCGATAATAACCAAAATCAGGCGCACTCCGTAGAAATACGCCGCGATTCCAAAATTAGGCGCGTCATACGGGGAAAGGAGAAAAAGCCCGTTTTGCCGTGGACGCGCCGCGAGGTGAAATGCCCTCAAGCCTCGCATGGTTGCACAGGCTGGAATCGAACCAGCTACTTGCAGGGTATGAACCTGCCGAGCTACCAATGCTCTACTGTGCGATATAATATAGGCCACTGATCGGAAACCGCCAGCGGTGGAACCGCGTGAATGGATTGCAAACCGCAATTTGCCACCACTGGGGAGGTGCAGATCACTTGTGCCGCCGCAATGGCCGGACGGCGGCAATGGCCTAATGGCACCGCGTAAGGGCCTCGCACCCTACCGCGCTTTTGGGAGCGCAGCGCCCTGTGGCTATCGCGGCAAATTTAGTGCAGGGGTCAAGGACCTGCACAGCGCCGGGCGTGAGAGGCGCACCCAGCGTATAGGGCTTTTGCCACCTCGGCGCAAACACGAACGCCGCCGCGCTTATTCACGCAGCGGCGTTTGGAGGTGACAGCGGGGAAAGCACGAGCGAGGGAGCGCCCAGAACTCCCTCGCCCTAAACCCGCAAATACATAATACGCGCATGGGAGCGAACAATCAATATTTTACGTTGAATTGTTCGTTTTGTTCGCTTTTTTCTATGCGGTTTTTGCTAAATAGCGCTTGCAGGCCATACGGCAGGCATCGCCGGTGTATCCCGCGCCCACGCTTGCGCCCACCTGCGCCCACGACAGGCCGTCCACAAAGCGCAAGTGCATAATGAGCCGCAACTGTGCATCGTCCACGCCGTCAAGGTACGCCGTGATACGGTCACGCTCTGCCATAGCGCGGGCCAGCTTGCCCCTGATCTGCTCTTTCAGCTCGATAATGGCTATCGCGTCACTTTCGACACTCGACCCCGCACCGCCGCCACCGGGCATCCCGGACATATTCGGCCCACCGGGGGATGTGGCGCGGGCCTCAAGCTCTGCAAGGTGCTGTTTATCACGGTCAATCTCTAAATTCAGCCAATGGAGTTGAGATAATTCTTTCATCGTCATAGTCAGACGGCCTCCTTTGCCGTGATGATTTTTGCTTTTAGCGATTCCAGCAGGTGGTTTTGCTCGGTGACACGGCCCATGACCGTTGCGATGGCATCCTCATCCTGCCCGCCCTGCACGACCAGCGAATGGATGACGACGGGATGCGTCTGCCCTTGTCGGTGTAGCCGCTTGTTCGCCTGCAGATAAACCTCCGCCGAGTACGTCAGCCCAAACCAGATGATGTGATGCCCGCCGTGTTGCAGGTTGAGGCCGTAGCAGCAGGACACGGGATGAGCCAGCAGAATGTCCACCTCTCCCGCGTTCCATGCCCGTTCATCGTCGGGGCCGTTGTATACGCGCACCCGCAGACCCAGCGGCTCAAGGGCGGCGAGGATGCGGGCGAGATCATGTTGAAACCAATAGAACAGCAAGGCGTGTTGGCCGTGCAGACCCTCGATCAACTCCACCAGCGCGGCCAGCTTGCAGTCATGGACGGGGATGACCTTGCCCTCCTCATCGTACACAGCGCCGTTGCAAAGCTGTAACAGCTTGCCCGCCAGCACTCCCGCCGTGCCCGCTGTGATGGTTGATTCATCAACTTGCAACAGTGCATCCCGCTCCAATCGCTTGTACGCGGCAGCGGCAGGGCCGTCCAGCTTGACGGGTATCTCATCATAGAGGCGGTCAGGGAGGGTCAGATAGTCGTCGCTGGACAGGCTGATGCAAATATCACTGATAGCGGCATAGATGGCCTCTGCCGCGCCCCGGCGGGCCTTGTAAGTAAATATCTGCGATCTGCTGCGCTTGTCCGGCTCAAAGTACATATCGCGGTAAACAGAGATCGTGCGGCCCAGACGCTGCCCACCGTCCAGCAAGTAGACCTGCGCCCACAAATCCATCAAGCCGTGCGGCGAGGGGGTGCCGGTCAATTCCACAATGCGCTTGATTTTGGGTCGCATTGACCGCAGGGCCTTAAACCGCTTGGCCTGATGGTTTTTGAACGATGACGATTCATCCAGCACGACCATATCAAACGGCCACGCCTTGCCATACTCTTTGACGAGCCACTGCACATTGTCCCGATTCGTCACATAGATGTCGGCATCCGCTGCCATCGCGGCGCGGCGTTGTGTAGCTGTTCCCAGCACCTCGGAGCAGCGCAGATGCCGCAGATGCTGCCACCCTGAAATTTCGGTGCGCCATGTTGCCTCGGCAACTTTCTTCGGCGCAATGACGAGGCATCGCCGAATTTGCCACGCATAATACTTGAGATAGTTAAACGCGGTCAGCGTCATCACGGTTTTGCCCATGCCCATGTCCACGAAAAGCCCAGCGGCGGGGTGATCGATGATGTGCTGGATGCAAAACTGCTGATAGGGGTAGGGGTGGAACTCTTTACAATCCATCTTGACGCATGACCTCCTCGCAATGGCTGAGAATCGTCTGCACCTGTTCCGGGGTCGATACCGTGCTGAACACGGTAAAGCCCAGCCGCCGCATCTGATTCTGTACATACGTCTGCCGCATCCGCTCCCGCTTGCCCACTTGTTTAAGCTCCACGAACACGACACGACCTCCCGGCAACAGGATCATCCTATCGGGCACCCCAGATGTGCCGGGGCTTTCAAATTTCAGGCATTGCGCCCCGCCGCCCAATTTCTTCACACCGTCACGCAGCTTGCGCTCGATGACCTTTTCCAATTCCGGCATCCTAATAGCCTCCCATCTTTTTCGCGGCATCGCCGCCGCGCTTGTCCACCTGACTGACACACGCGCACGCGCGTATAGACCCGTAAATACGGGGGTATATGCGCTCTCACGCGCGTTATTTTACTTATTTTTATTTTTATTTATTTTAAGTGTCAGAAGTGTCAGTTATAGATATATTGCAACGATACATCGTTAAAATTTGGGCTGACACTTTAACTGACACTTGTATTTTGCGTGTCAGTTGTGTCAGTGCGCTTGTTCACAATTTTTTCATATTCGACTGACACTTCTGACGGTTCTGACACTTGGCATATAAGGAAGTGTCAGCTTTTTGGCCCAAAGTGTCAGTTGATTTTTATACACATTACACTTGTCTGTTGAATCTCCGATAACCGCGCTGCTGCTTGTACGGCCCAAACTTCATGCCCCGGTTAGCCTCCCATCCGGGGGTGCTTGCCAGCACGGCGTTGATTTCGCGGGTGTCTGCCTGCTTGATGTCACGGGGGGCACCGTTGAAAAGTTCGCACCAAACCTCGGCGGCACAGATGCGGTCACGGGGCATCGTCGGGATGTCCTGCCCCTTGCAAGCCCCGGCCCAGTAATCGCGGCGCTTGTCCAGCGGCCACTCAAGCCAGTTCGTGGGAACATCACGCTCCACAAAATCACGGATAAGACCCTCGCGGACGGATGCCTCGCGGTGATCTTCTTGCCGTGCGCGGGCCGCGTCTGCCAGATCGCCGGTCAGGAACAGCGGCTCTCCCATCATCCAGCGCATCTTTGCCTCAGCCCAAATCTGATTGATTTCGTCATCGGTCAGATCCCATGCACGGTGAATCAGTTCCCCTTGTCCCACATCCACGGGCCAGAAACGGCGGTTGCCCGTGGTATCTTGCAGAAAATCGCTGACGTTGCAGGTGCCGAAAAAGACACAGCAGCGGGGCAGTTCCTTAACATTACGACCATAGGCGGCGCGGTAGCGGTCATAGCGCAGGCTCAAAAACTGCTTGATGCGGGATACATCTGTTTTGCGGAAAGCGTCAAGCTCTGCCACTTCGACCAGCCAAACGCCCTGCAAAAGCTCGGATGCCTCTTTTCCCTCGAACGTGCGGATGCTGTCGTTGTACCAGCCCTTGCTCATTCTGTCCAGCAGCGTGGACTTGCCGAGGCCCTGCGGCCCGCACAGAATGAGCATATTATCGAACTTGCATCCCGGCTCCATCGCGCGGGCCACAGCACCGACAAACGCCTTGCGGGTGACAGCGCGGGTATAGGGGGAATCGTCAGCACCGAGGTAGTCGATGAACAGGGTGTCCAGCCGGGGCACTCCATCCCACGCCAGACCCTTGATGAAATTCTGCACCTCGTTAAATGCGTGTGTAGCCGCATGGATGTCCAGCCCTGCGTCGATGGCGTTGCGCTTGGTGATCTTGTATCCCTTTTCCATGTACCAGTACATTGCGCTGATGTCCGAATCAGCCCATGCCCGCCGCTTGAATTTGTCGGGGTCTTTGTCCCACGGCAGGGGGTACAGTACCTCGCCGCGCCCGCTGAACTCATTCAGCATGAACCGTCCGCACAGGCGGGGGTCATTGTTGAGGATCAGCAGAACATTGTCGATGGTCTGCTTGATTTTGCCGTTTTCATCGCGCTGGATATAGCCCAGCCATGCGTTGGGGTCGGTCTGCTGACCGTCATCGCCGATGACCTCGCCCTGCACAGGCTCGGCGCCGTCACTGTCGCCGGGGGTCTGCTGAGGCCCGTTGCCGGGGATGGGGGCGATAGCGCCAAAGTCAGCCTGCAACTGGGCAAACTGCTCTTTATTGTAGATGGCCTGCACCGCGTTATCCTGCATCGCCATTTCGCACATCGCCTTATAAGACGGGAGCTTGCTGACCGGGGTATTGCCGGGGGCGCTGTCGTCCTTATCGCTGTACAGGTGCAGGCGCACGAGATCAAAGGCGTTCACAAGCTGCATAGAGCAGGGGTCGGTAGCGTGATGGCTGTATAGGAATTTGCCGTTATCGTAGATGATAGCGCCGCCCGCCGTGCTGCCGCCCGTATAGGTGTACCGCTCCTCGCTGCCCATAATGCACGGGGTATAGATGCCGGGCAGAAACTTGTCCATCGCCGTGCGGATGTCATAGGCGCGGCAGAACGCGCCCACGATGCCGGGCTTTGTCAGCGGGTCGCCCTGCTTGAGTGCCATCTTTTGGTAATTCGGGGCGGCGCCGGGAACCTGCGGCCACTCGACCATGTTGCGCCAGTCTGTGTAAGTTCCCAGCAGGAACGCCACAGATGCCAGCGGCGCATCCTTGCAACGGAACACATAATCCGAATCCACGCAGGCACTCGGCCAGTACATAAGGCGGCTTGCCTGAAATGTGGTAGGGTCGGCCTTATCAATGCCGATCAGCCACGCCAGCCGCCGCGCCAGAGGCTCGTACTCATCGGGGGTAGCAGTACGGTCAAGAGGGATTACGACGCGCAGGCGGGGCTTATTGGGGCAGTGCTTGCGCGTGGAGTAGATCGCATAGCTGCATCCGATGGCATCCACGCGGCTCACGATTTCATCGGTGCCCCAGCCGGGGATATTATCGAAGTCAAGCGTCACAAGGTCACGCCCGGTCACTGCATTGGCCTTGCGCCGTCCGCCGTTGAGGGAGCCGCCCACGAACCCGCCGACATCCTTTAATGCGTCCTGCTGAGGTTTCGGCAGGTGCATATATGCGTCGAGCGTTTCCGTTGAACGGACGGGATTCCGCAGGCGGTCATACAGCTCTGCCACGGTCATCAGCTGAGGTTTCCAGTTGAGATCGTTTCGGGATGCGCCGGTGGTGATGGTGATTTGTCTATCGAATTGCATGACCGTTTTCCTCGCTTTATCGTTATAATGGGGTTTCGCTGTTAGGCTGTTCACGGCTGAACAGTTCAGATGCAACGGATGTCAGGTATCCGGCAATTTCGGAAAGCTCAATGCCCTTGGTTTCCCACCGCATGAGCGTGTACACGGACTGCTCCGGCTTTTCGGGGTCGGGGCTACGGGCGATGCACACCAGATTTTTAGGATTCTGCTTTGCAATGGCCGTCAGCCATGCCGCGATGCCCTTTGTATAATCGTTGCTGTTCGGGTCGAGGATGACTACGGGATAAACCTCGGCATCCTCTTTTTCATTCGGTGTAGCCATATCTCAGATTTTCTCCTCACTTGTAGATGTCACCGCTCTGCTTGTGCCGCAGGGTGATTCGGCCTACGACCTCAAACCCCGCCAGCCCGCAAATGTACTTGACCGTGTGGATAAGCGCGGCGATGGCATCAAACCGCGCCCGGTATTCACTGGTTGCCGCCGCCTCAATGCCCTGATAAGCGGTAGGGTCAGCATAGCCCTTGTCGTTGTAGTAGGGGTTGTTGCGGGAGTTGAACGCAATCAAATCCTCATGGATGTTAGTCATTGTTCGTTACCTCTGCAAGCCAGTATTCGCGGCGGCAGTCGCCGCAGCTTTTTCCATTTGTGCATCCAATGCTTTTATCAATGATGCAAGGGTCAACACACAAAACCCCATCATCTTCATCTACTAATGCGTTTGGAAATATCTTCAAAAACCCGCTCTGGCGTGTCTTTAACTCACTCTGGCGGGTCTTGATGGGAATGTTAGTCATCGTCGCTCTCCTTTGCGCCCACAGCGGCGCTCTGTGTGGCGGTTTCGGTTTCGCTCGGTACATTTGCTGTCGTAACAGTTTCGCCCTCAGACGGGGCATCTGCGGGGCTGTCAGCGGGCGCCCAGCCCGTGGCCTGAATCAGCGCATCATACCGCATCATTTCGTTTACGACCTCGGCCACAGTAGGAGACGGGGCTGCCTTTTCCGGCTCAAAACCAAAATGCTCGTTGAGAGCCTGTTTGCGCCAGTATTGAGCCATGCGGACAGCGTGATTTCGTTCATCGGCATGGCGATATGCGGTGGTTTTCCAGATGCGGGTTTCCTGCTTGGCGAACTCAAGGCGCGTTTTTAGGGATGCGATTTCAGATTCCGCGCTCTTTTTGGTGATGTAGTGCTGAATCGTAGCGCAGACAGTACCCAGCACCAGCAGACCGCCCCAGACAATATCAGTGTTCACAGCTCATCCTCCCAATCCTCAGAGATGCCCTCGTCAAAATCTTCATCTGCCGGTTCAATGAACAGGCAGTGATGATCGTCAATCGGGATGGACGCGCCGTCGGGGCAAGCCTCGACCTCTCCCGTGGATTGCTCGGAATAAATAACCTCACCATCATCGGGGGACATCTTTTTTGCATCCTCGGCGGATTCGGCATAAGCCATAAAAAAGCCGCTGAACGGTACTTTATACAGACATTTCATTTTCAGTAAACCTCATTTCTTTGCTAAAAATCGTTGCTGAGGGCATCATTACTCAAATCTTCAAGCCTATTGGCGGCAGTTTCAATAAGGCTCGAAAAGGCTGTGATAGGCATACCCATGACGGTGTTACCGATGCGATAGTCATAGCATCCACTTTTCATTTCACGAAGCCTTTGAATAATAATCGTATCAGCATCAAAGCTATAATCGTGGTCATGAGATTCTTCATGCTGTTCACACTCGGATGCAGAACTAAACTCTTTGCCACAAAACTCGCAGGCGTACATCGTGTATTTGTTCATTTCTTGTCAGCCTCCTCACTCTGCTGTTGTGTAGCTGTTGCCAGCAAATCCTGCAGCCGGGGGTGTCTGCCGCAGGATTTGCCCTCGGTGCAATATTGGTATTTCGGGTTGATTTCACATTGCGGAACCATCATCGCCGCGATTTCGGGGGATGGGACAGCGAGGCAGTATTTCATGGCGTTAAACATCGCGCGGATTTCGGATTGCGCTCTGTGGCACATCCGAAGATGGCTGGCCTCGATCAGCGCCCGTGCATTCATAGACACATACAGTTCAGTGGGTGCGCCATTGGGTAGAACCATCCGTGCGTCCTCTTTTGCCACACCGTCCTTAATCAAGCAATCATAGGCATCCCATGCGTAATCGTAGGCATCGGCGATTACGCCGTCCTGATCTTCATTTGTGGATGTGGGGAGAAGTGGCTCGGCGTGGCTCTCATCACAATAGCGCTGACTGCGCACGGAGAAGCTGAAATGCCGATGTCGGGTCAACTGGGCGAGGCAAGCGCGGCTGATGCCCTCGATGTGGAACGTGAAGTAGATGTGCTCATATACACTCAGATGTCCGGTTTTGGCGCAATTATGGGCGATTTTGAAATCCCAGAAATCCGGCTTGCTGTCATAGCACACACTCGCAGCCTGCTCAATAACGCGCATGGGGTTGGGCGTTACGCCTATCAGATTCGTGACCGTGCCGCACTGACCGGGGAGAGGGCGGGAACAGGCAATCAGTTCAACTTTCATGGCTCATAGCCTCCTTTTCGATGCAGGCGTTGCCGCCCATCTGCTGGTAAGCGGTAGCGTTTGCGTTATCGGGTACGATTTTCAGCAGCTTGTCATCGCCGCCCAGCGAGAGAAACTTATCTTTGTACCAGTTGGCTTTTGACAATTCCTGCGTTGCACCGTCTTTCAGACCGCAGCGGTATAAGTATTTGTAGCGGCTCAACAGGCAAAAATACCGCACGGCGGCAGTGCCGAACCGCTCCTCCATCTCGACGATGCACTCTTTCTGGCCGGGGCGGTTGTAGTGGTCGGGGTGATTCACCATCTCCGGCTCGTCATCCTCCCGATCTCTCCCGAATAACGGCTGTGTAGCTGCTCCGAGCGTCGCCACAATAGCTCCCAGCAGGAAGATGGCAGTGATAAACGCCAGAACTAAAGCGATGACAAAAAGGCCCATGAGAACCTTTGCGATAGCTATCAAAATAACCATTTTCTAATTCCTCCTATGATACAAATAGATCGGGTGGCATAGCCTTATCATCAATGTAGTAGTCAGCGCCGATTTTACGCGGGTTGGTGCCGTATGCCCGTTTTAATTCCTCGGTGTTGTCGTTCACAGCGTCAAATTCCAGCCCGTAACAGCGGCAAAACTCCACCGCGCGGGTCAGCATCTCGCCCTCCCGGCACGTCCACAGGATAATCTTTGCACCGAGGCGGCGGCGAGATATGAGTTTGTCGATCAGGGGCAAATTTGGTGCGCCGATTTCAGGGTAGGCGTTTTCGCAGAGGGTGCCGTCAAAGTCAACGGCGTATGTGGTCGGATGGCTCATTTCAGTTTTTGCTCCTCCATGTATGCCGCCCATTGGCGGTCTTTTTCGGCTTTCATCGACTTATCCATCGCGGTCATCATGCGGCGCACGACCTCAGCGGCGATTTGCGGCTTTTTAGAACCCTCGGCGATGTCCGGGCTGTCAGCCGTCCAGCGGGCGGTCACGACGACGCTGGGCACCGCCCCGGCGTAGTAGAAACAGGCATCCACAGCGTCACAGTAGAGGTAGGAACGGATGCGCGGGGTGGCGCGGGTACTGCCGAGCATCGTCATGCCACGCTCGGCAAGGGTCTGAGGGGTAGAGGTAACGATGCGATCATTGATGTGGGCATCATGCGCTGCCTCGCGCAGACAGCGCTCCCGGATTTCATCGGTGATTTTCAAGTGCATCATGGCGGCGCACCTCAAAAGCCAATCATGGCGCGGTACAGGTTGGCGGCGGCAGTCTTGGCCTTGCACTCGCGCAGGGCATCCATTTCACCCAGAGCGAGAGAACCCGCCTGCATGAGCAGGGCAACAGCGTCAGTGCGGTCAACGGTGTGCAGATGCCTGTGTTTCTCACTCGGTACAGAAAAAGAGTATTTCTCCGGGCCACGACTGTATGCGAGGCGCTGCGCCCCGGCAATCATGGCCGTGCCTGCCTGCCGATACACGGCCAGTTCACGGGCCATATCGGCTACGACATTGAGGTTTTTCAAATCCTCGGCGCTTTCATTGCACCACAAGACATCCTCAACTGTACCGGTCTTTTCGTTGTAGATGATGGAGTATTTACTGTCCCGAATGTCGATCCTCATGGTTGCTCACCTCCCAGAGCTTTTCATCGTGTAGCCGTTCATTCCACCGCCGATGCTTTGCGGCCATCGTCCTGCCGACCTCGGCGGGGTCGTGCAGTGCAGCGGGTAAAACGCTGATACACAATTCCACATCCGCGATTTCCTCTTGCAGATTGGCAACACAATCCGCATGGGATTTCGGCGTGGGTTCTCGTTGCGTATCTTGCGGGCCATCTTGAGCGCGGCCTGCGCCAGTTCAGCCGATTCCTCGGCGAGTTGTTCCAGCAGTGCCGCCGTGCCGATCATCTCCAAAACGTCATCGGGCATCGTCTGTACCTCCCACAATGTCAGCTAGATTGATAATCTCGCCGGGACGCAGATTATTAAAAGCCCCTGTCGGTAGCGGAATGGTGCGCTGTCCCTCGCCCTTAAAATAGCGGTGATTCGGATTAGGTTTCGCCTCAATAGGCCAGACGATAGTTTTTGCAAACGGCATCATGGCCTTTGCGAGCGCGATGTCCTGTGCAGACCAGATTGAGGGTAACTTCCAATTATTAGGTGAACTTTCGCATAAAATGCAAAACCCGCTATCCTCACGGGCAAAGCATCCCTTGCAAACGTCTGTTCCGTTTTCATTACAATATCTGGACAGATAGTCCGCCGCGCGGCGGGCATCAGCAGAATTTGTCATCCGTTCCATGCTTTACTCCTCCTTTGCCATTAGGTCTTTGCCGCACAGCGGGCAGATTTTGCCATCCACTTTGATGCCGCACACGGGGCAGCGCAGGCGCACATTGGTGTTGATTTCATGGCTGTCGGCCTCACTGGCCGCGCCCTCAAGGTTTTTCACGGCCTGTGCGTAGTAGCTGTCTTTCAGTTCGATGCCCAGCCCACGACGACCCATGAGAACGGCCTGATAGGGCACAGAACCGATACCCGCAAACGGATCAAGCACGATGTCGCCGGGATTCGTCCACAGGTCGATGCACCGCTCGATTACATCCAACTGCAACGGGCAGATGTGCTTTTCATCCTTTTCATCGCGGGCGCTCTTGCGCTGCAAGGTGTTGGACTGCCGCACATCCATCCAGACCGGTGATGCGTATTTCTGCCACACATCCACCGGGAACGATTCATGGTCGTGGGGGATAGGCTCAGGGTTTTCACCGGGCTTGCGGAATGTCACCACATAATCAGGCAGCCCCTGCCTCGACATCGCAGAATCCTTGCGGATCTGCTTGTGTAGCAAGCCGAGGGCTTTCGTGCGCTGCATCTCCGTGACCGGGTTTTTCCAGATGCACACCTCCGAATGGAAGATGAACCCATACTCGGTCATCTCGCGGATAATGTCACCGCGAAAATCCTTGATGCCGATAAAGCCGTCACGGGATTTCATGGCGGGCAGATTCATGCAGTGGATGGATACCAGCCGCCCCGGCGTGATGCCCGGCGCAAAATGCCCTCGCAGGCTTTCCGGCTCAAATAGTATTTCTCCGGCACGCCCACCTGTAAGATCGAGGACAAGCGAGATGCGCAGGCGACGTTGGGGAACGCCCCAGTGCTGGGCATCCATAGTTCGCCACGCCAGCGAGTAGTGGTCTGCCAGAATTGCCCCGGCGCGGGGCCATTTAATCCCCCCCCCGTGCGTCCGTAGGTCTAGGAATAGTAGCGTCGGGGTCGATGACCCGACAGAGGCTTTGCAGGACGGCATGGAAATCTTCTCCTTTGTTTGAGCTAAACGCGCCGGGAACATTCTCCCAGACAGCGTATTTAGGGTACGCGCCAAAAGTGGCATATCTCATTTCGCGGATGATGCGGACAGCCTCAGAGAACAGCCCAGAGCGTTCTCCGGCCATACCCGCCCTTTTCCCGGCGATGGAAAGGTCTTGACACGGTGAACCGAAAGTAACGACATCCACAGGCGGGATGGTGTACCCGCTCATTTTGGTAATGTCTCCAAGGTGTACCATCGTCAGCCCTCCTCGGTTACGGCGGGTGTAGCCGCTTGCAGCCGTGCCCGCTCAGCCATCAGAATCTTGCCCAGCTTGTTCAGACCCTTGGTGCCCTCACTGCGGCAGCGGGCGCATCCGCACACGCCCCAGTAGTTGTCGTTCCATGTGTTACCCTCGATCAGTTCGGCATCGCCGGTGTCGATAAGAGCCTGTGCGAGGGCTGGATTCTGAGAAAATTTCGCATGAATGACATCGGCCATGATGCCGTCACGCTCTTTCTCCCATCCCTTGCGCAGCTTGATTTTGCGCCCGATGGCTTTTGCCACATTAGGCGGGACAGTGCAGAACGCCGCGCGGTCAATCGGGACATTGCATTTTGCCGCCTGAAAAGCAGCCTCAGCACTCCGATAAGTCAGCCCATCAATAGTGACGGGGCAGGCGCAGTAGTTGCTCAAAAAGTGGTATTCGCCGGTAAAGGCGGTGATTTGTACCTTGCTCATCTTCTTTTACGTTTCCTTTCTCGGCTTGTCGCCTTGACCTCGACGCCCGAATCGTGAAGCATCGAGCGCATGAACAGGTCGCCTAAATCCTCGGTCTGGTATTCCATGTATTTGTCCACGACGGCATCAAAATGATTGACGACACGCTGGACGGTTCGCGGGGAAAGACCACATTGGAGCATGGACAGCGCCCAAACGTACTGAGCGCGGGTGCTGATGTCGGCGCGTTCTTTCATAACGGCCTCATGGACGCGCCGTTCCATGACCTTTTTGCCGTTCTGGTCAAGATGAATTAACGCTTTCATACGGCAATCAGTCCTTTTTGAAGTATTTATCGACCCAGCCATCCGCGTTGAGGGGGAGCATCTGCGCCCATGGGATAGGCTTTGTCATTATTTTGGTGACGGTTTCCAGCATCGTGTCGTCATCGGCCCATGCGGGAGTGTCGATGACGACTTCATCATGGATGTGGAATACGACGTGTAGGCCCTGTGCCTCAAGGTTTTCAATGGCGATTGCCAGACAGTCACGGGCGATGGCCTGCACGATGTTCTCCACGAGCTTGCCGCCATAGGTTTCGACCCTCTCCCATCGTTTGGTCGTCTGATTCTGACCCATATAGCTGACCGAGGGATTGCCCCAGCGGTTTACGCCGATTTCGGGGGACGGGTAGTACAGCTTGCGCCCGGATGGCAGCAGAATCGTCATGTACCGAGTGCCGGTGATGACATCCAGTTCACAAGCCAGAGTGATTACGGCATCGGTAGTTTCGGAACGGATGGTCTGTGCGCCGCCGTTGGTGATGACGGTTACGGCGGCAGAATCAATGATGTTCCACAGATCGCGTATCATCGAGTTTGTTTCGCGCCATCTATCAACTATGCCCTTGACTTCATCATCGGAAAGGTCGTCGAGGTTATGCCCAGTGTCCATGCGGCGCATTGCACTGACACCGCCCTGATAGCCGAGGGCCAGTTCTGCGACTTTGCCGCGCTGGCGCAGAGCGTATTCCGGGTTGCCCTTTTTGATTTTCTCAATGGGCACATGGAACATCTGCGATGCCGACGCTTCATAGATTTTGCCGTGGGTGCGGAAAACTTCAAGCCGCCATTCCTGACCCGCCAGCCACGAGATGACGCGGGCCTCAATGGCCGAGAAGTCGGCATCAATCAGAACATTGCCGGGGGTCGCCACAAAGGCCGTGCGGATAAGCTGCGAAAGCGTATCATTGATACTGCCGTACATCAGCCGCAGGCCGTCGATGTTGCGGTCTTTGACGAGCTGACGCGCCGGGGGTAGGGGGTGGGTATAGGTGCGGGGGAGATTCTGCACCTGCACCAGACGGCCCGCCCAGCGCCCGGTGCGGTTCGCGCCGTAGAATTGGAGCAGGCCACGGACACGACCATCATCCGCGATGCAGGTTTCCAGTGCATCATATTTTTTGGTGCTGGTCTTGCCGAGTTCCTGCCGGATTTCGAGCATCCGCTGCACATTGGCGGGTTGCGGCTGTTTCAGCATCGTAGCGACGGTTTCTTTGGTGACGCTGGTGATCTCGGCATCGCTGTCCGTGGCCTCGGTCAGCCATCGGGCCAACTGTTTGATGGAGTTGGGGTTGTCCAGCCCGGAAAGCTGACGGGCCTCGGCCATCAACTGGCTTTTGACCGTAGCGCCGATGACGAGAGCGCCGCTCACCATTTCCATGTCAGCAGCCACGCCCCGCACGTTCATCGTCAAGTCGGTTTCCCATTGCTTTTGCACAAACGCGGGCACGGGAAACGCCGACAGGCGGCGGTCAATTTCCATTTCGGTTACAACGTCCTGCCCGTTGTACTCCTTGAACAGTTTCCATTTGGCGGGGTCGTGCTTGGGTAGATTGCGGGTGCGGTTCCCGTTGGCATTGGAGGGCTTGCAGGGAATGCAGAAATAGCGGATAAGGGCCTTGCCCGTCGTCAACTTTTTCTTATCTTCAGGCAGGCCCATCGCTCTGCCCGCCGCGTCCAGCGATGCCGGGTAGCCGCAGTAGAGCGCGTGGAGCATCGTATCGCGCCACTGATCGGGGGGCAGCCATCCCAGATACTTGCTGAGGGCAAACCACTCGAAAGCCGCGTTGTAGGCGTGTTTGATGTACAGGGAATTTTTGAGGGCATTTTTCAGCCAAAGGGGGATGACCTGTCCGCTTGCCACGTCGATGACCTCAACGGGCATCCCATCGAGACTGTACGCGAAAAGCAGGATTTCAAAGGAAGGGTCGAGGATGTATCGGTATGACCCCGCCGCACCGATGCTGACCGTGCTGTAAGTCTCAAGGTCGATACTCAGATGGTGTAGCTGTTCACTCATTGCCGTTCTCCTCATATCCGAGTTCAGCCAAAACCGAGCCAATCAGCACGGAGGTGTTGACCCCACGCCCCTCAAGGGTAAAGACGATAGTGGTAAACAGGGGGGTGCCCTGTACCCATTGGATGACCTCGCGGGGTGTCATGGATGTGGCATTGTGAATGGATTCAACGGCATCCTCATCAACGATGTTATTTGCTTTCCAGACGTTGCGGCTTTGCCGCTCAATGTCGCAGACAAGCATCGTCTGAACGGTTTCAGGGCGGCGCAGGAGCATCCGCACAATGTTCATGAGGTGCGAGGTTTCCAGCTCTTTGATGCTTACAGTCGTATCATTATTCGTGCGCCAGACCTTGGCGCTGTCAAATCTGGTTTTCATTTGGGCATTTCCTTTCCTTATTTATAAGGGAATCCGCATAGACTGCGCCCATTGTGGGCGCAGGAATGCTTACGATTTACGGACACGGAAGCAAACGGGCGCGGACAGCCACGAGTGGGAGGCGTTGACGGCGTTCGCATTGCCGTAGCTGTTCACAATGCAGAAGGCGGAGGAGCCGCCGGAGCGCTGAGAAGATGTCCAATAGGCAGTAGAATCGCCGTTATGTTCATCCATTTTCATGCGATGCCGACGGTCTTTGTACCAATCCATCTGCTTATACAAATCCTCATCACCGAGAACACTGTCACCGCTGAACAGTTCAGACGCGGCAGGCAGGAACAGGCGTTCAAGACGACTAATTTTCTTGCCGTTGATAGTATGCTTGCGTTCGGTATCGACGATAGCCTTGCGCAGTTCATCGGGTAGCAGATGATTGATGCGGTCAAGCCATTTTTCGACCTTACTATAGGTCATGTCGTCACCGAGGCAATCCACGGAATCAAAGCGGATGGCCTTATCGTCGATGTCAGTGACGGCGCACTCAATGCGACGGCCATCCAGCAAGTCAAAGGCCAGCGCATCGCCAATGTGCGGATTAGACGTGATTTCTTTCAGGGCAGTGCCGATGTCAATATCGATGCAGACGGTTTTACGCAAAGTTGCAAAGCTCATTTGTAAGTTCCTTTCCTTTATATGTGAGCTTGATTTTCCTCTTGATTTCTGCCCCGGAGCCGGGGTTGAACCGACATCGCGCGCTTGCTCTACCATTGAGCTATCCGAGTACATGAAAGGAGGGGCCGTAGCCCCTCCCGGTATAGAAAGAGGTGGATGGTTATTTAATTACCAGTACCCTGCCGAAAAGCGTGGTAGCTGGGTCGAATAGGGCGTCACGCACCCTATGGGGGAGTGCCGCGATTACATCGGATTCCCGGTCAGCGGATTCACAGCGCCGCCAGAAGCATACATCTGTGTAGCGCCGTTCCACGGTGCCGGGTTCGCGGCAGGCGCGGAGTAAGGCTGCTGGTACGCGGGCGCAGCCGGAGCGGCAGTCGGCATAGGATTTGCCTGCGGCCAGCCCTGCTGCATAGGAGCAGCAGCGGGAGCCACGGCATTACCGACACCAGCGAAATCAGATGCGGCAGATGCACCGCCAGACAGCGGCTCACCGTCACGGGTTTTCATTACGTTGCCCAGCCCACAGCCGACACCGCGCTTGCCTGCGGTGTTAAAGGGGTAGAAGCGGACAGTCACGCGGGCATACATGCCGCTGTAAATGTCCTGCGGGGCCAGTTCTACGTTGATGTTGTCCTGCCCGACGACCTGCGGCTTGTTTTTGGTGCTGGCGGTGATGACCCAGTAGCCGTGACATTCATCGCCAAACGGGATGCCGCTGGGGCGCACACCGTCGCCGTCGTGGATGATGGAATCCAGATTCGGCGGGATAATGCCGCCCCACAGCGTCCCCGCGCCGATCTGAGCCGCCGCCTGAATGGCACTGCGGAAGTCGGCGATAGTGGCGGTGTCGGTCTTAGGAATCAACAGCGTGGCGCTGTACTTGGCATCACCCACGCCGCCCTGCGGCTGACGGGGCTTGTCGAGACTGACATAGGACAGGCGAACTTCGCCGGTCAAACATCTCTGTGCATCGTTGTTATACATGACACATTTCCTTTCTTATTCGGTTTCAGTTGTATTTTCTTCGTCGCTATCATCGAAATAGGCATCGGTGATTTCGGCAAATTCGGAGTAGCGGTGCATGGCATCGAGGATGTCGGTCTGAGCGCGGCAGATAGTAGCGCTGACATCGGCAAGTATTGCTGCGCGGCGGGCGGTGTACGGGTTCATCCGTTTCGGAGAAACCATGCGCGGGACGGGATTCAAGATGTCCATGAGTTCAGCAGCCGCCAAAACGACACGGGCCGGGGCTGCGATGTTCTCAGGAATGTCCGGGTCGTTGGCGATACTGCGGATTTCATCAACAATACTGATGTCATCGTCCGCGTCCTCGGCATCCTTGCAGGGTATAGCTGTTTTGGCTTCCTCGCACCCGTCGCGGTTTTCGCAGTTCTTGCAGTCATCCTCGTCTTTGGCGAGGGATTCGAGCAAGTCCTTGATTTCATCGTCGGGTACGCCGGGAGCATCGATGATCAGGTCGCACACATCGTCATTGCGGATGGCCCTGCGCAGTTCCGGGTCACATTCGGCGGCAATTTTCAAGAGCATTTCGCCCAAAGGGCTATTTTTATCAACTTTCATTTCTGTACCTCCTCAGAAAATATCCATTGCAATTTAGGATGACACTTTAGCATCTCGATAAAGAAGTCCAGCCGGGTCTTGCGGTCATAGCTGAATTTCAAAGTGTCGTAGGTGCGCTTTTTAAGAGCTTTTTTGCTTGCAAGTTGCTTTTTAGCATCCTGCAATTCGACTTTTGTCAGGCGAGTGCCGACAGGGTGCTTTTTGGTGCTGACAACTGTTTGCAGATCGCTAACCTCAGTAGAGATGTTCACATACGCATCTGCCGCATTCTTGCGGTCAAACTCGTATTTATCGCGCTGCCGCTCCCAAAAACCCAGCAGTTTGCCAGCCTTTTCCTCGCATTTTTCGTCCTTAACGAACTGATCGAGAATTTTAGGCATCTTGTTTTTGGGACAGGTAACTAATGTAGGCAGGTAAAGTTCCATTTCAAACCAGCCGCATCCCCGAAAGTGGTAGTAGCCGATTGTGATATGGTCGTCATCGTCATACATTGGCGTTCACTCCTCCAAAATCAGCGGCGGCGCTGTTATACGGTTCGCGTTTATCAGATTCGTCAACCAGTGTCGGCTTGCCCATCGGGCGATCGATCTGGTCAGCCAGCAGATCAGCAAACTTTTTCTTGCCGAGCCGCTTTTCCAGTTCGGACAGGGAAACGGGCTTGCGGTCATAGAGCATAGCCTCGTCATACCCTGCCTTAATGAGTGTCTGGAACGCGGCATCGGTATCGTGGAACGCGCGGACGCTGCGACCAGCAACGACTTTCCATCCGGGAATTTCGCCGCCGTCAAGGATGGTCTGCTGGGCGTAGGCTTTGAGATCGTCATACCAGCTCACCAAAAACTGACCGCGTGTCAGCAGTTGACCGATTTCATCATCGGTCAGCGCTTTTTGCAAACCCATCGCGCGGCGCGTGATGTTGTCTTTCGGTTCATCGGCGGGAATCCGGCCCATAGGTACGCAGGCGGCGAAATCTTCCAGAGCCGTGTTGATATTGGCACGGGCGCGGCATTTTGCCTTGCCCCGGCAGAACTTGCAGTGCTCTCCGGGAACAAATACGCCGGGGCCGTTGAACGCCTCCACAGCGAGGGGGTGGATTTCAGCGCCCCACGCTAACAGGTCATCCACGGTCATCTCATCCTCGGACGGGTCGGCGCTGATTCGGGGCTGGATAATGGTCATGCGCACCTTTTTGATGGTGTCACCGTACAAGGGCCGGTACCTTGCAAGGGCACCGAGGGCGTAAAGCCGCATCTGCGGATTGCCCACGGCATCCACACGGACACCCTTGCCGTGTTTGTAGTCAAAGATGTTCAGCGTGTCATCGCCGATCATCACGCAATCACAAGTACCGAAACCATCCGGCACGACATCAGAAAAGTCCACCTGCTGCTCCGTCATAATCGCCGGAGGATTGGTGTAGCCCAGCGCCTTTTCCATAATCCAGTCGCAGTAAACCTTAGCACAGGTCAACATTTCGGGCTGATAGAGCTTGTTCCGCTGCAGGGGACGCAGTTCCTCAGCCATCGCGTCCACATCGCCGCGAGTTTTGACGAACAGTTCACAAATGCTGTGCGCCAGTGTGCCCTCCTCGGCATAGACGCTCGTACTGGCCGGAAATTGCGCCTCAAACGTGGGCGACGCGGTACAGACCAGATAGCGGTGCGCATTGGATGCGCCGCACTTGGCATGAATCTCAGGACTTGCCATTTGCTTTCTCCTTTTCTTGCTGTTGATAAAAAGCGTGAAGAACACTTTTCGCCGCTAGAATCCCATCCATATACCCCTCGGCGCGTTTTCCGCTGTGTGGGTTGTTCTGGGCCTTACGAGTTAGCAACGCCTGCGTGGCGTCATATTCCCACGCCGTCATCTCAGCACCCTTAAAACTTTGCGCCGAGGGCGGCGAGATCAGCAGCCACATTGGGCAGAAACTCTTTAGGAATCTGCGTGACGGCCTGAACGCCGTATTTTGCGAGGATGCCCTGCAACTGCATAGCAAATGCGGGGTTGCTGTTCATCAGCGGCATAGCGGCGTTGATGATCTGCTCAAGGGTGACGCTACTTTGCTGAGGCTGTGCCGGAGCGACGGGAGCGGGAGCAGGTGCAGCGGTAGGCTGAGGGATGAACTGCTGGGCCACAGGAGCAGCAGGCGGGGTCATCACGGGAGTAGCCGTTGCAACGGGCTGGGGCATCATAGGCGCGGCCACGGGGGCGGCAGGAGCAGGCTGCTGTGCAGGGGTGATGACAGGGGTCTGCGCAGGCTGAACGGTCACAGGCGGCTGTTCAACAGGGGTCGAGGGAGTGACAGGCTCAGACGGGGCAGGAGCAGAAACCGCAGGTGCGTCCGGGGCAGTTTTGGCAGCAGCTTTCTTGCCGCGGGAGTTTTTTGCCGGAGCGGCGGGGGCATCAGTGCTCTTGCTTTCGATGGCCTCGGCCAGATGGTTGATGGCGGCGCTCAGTTCGGGAGCGTCAACGGTTACTTTCAGTTCGATCATGGTGTGTTACCTCCAAAATTTATTTGACGTGGGCATCGATGCCCTTGTCGTAATTGAAAACGGGGAGAATCGTATCGTCGATGATGGCGGCGACAATCAGGAGCGCCCACGATGCGATGAACATCAATGGGTTGATGGGGAGATCAAAAAAGACGCGAAGAAGCGGGTCGAACATGGCGTAGTACATAGCGACCTCAATCACAAAGAAAAGCGATATGCGGCCCGCGAGGTTCACAATCTTATACATGAGCGGCCTCCCTTTTTGCTTTCCATGCGTTGTACCGGGCGAGGTTGTCAGGATTCTCGTAGAACGCCTTGCAGGCCGCAAAGAGCGTGTCGCCCAGAACTCGCTTTTCTTTATCTGGAATCCTATCAAAGTCGATTGTGATGCTTTCCATGCTGTACCTCTCACTCCAAAGAGTGATAAATAATCACCCTTTTGCAAAAAAAATATCTTCTCGTTCCTGCGCGGACAGAGACAGCTCATCGGTCAGGACGCGAATCTCGCTTGCCTTGAACTCGCTAATGCCGTTCAGCTTGTTATAAAGCCCTTGCTCCGATATGCCGAGCTTTTTTGCAAGATCACGCTTTGAAATTTGTGAACGGGTAATTGCCATTTCAAGAAGTAAACCGTTGAACATTTTATCAAACCTCCTCTCTATTTGGGACGTGATTATTTATCACTACACGCATCATAACACCAGAGTGATTATTTGTCAACAGCTTTTTTTAAAAAAGTAAAAAAAACTTGATTTTTAGTCACTTATGTAGTAAGATATTATATAAAGAAAACTTTATACATTACGCTATATGGAGGTTTTTATGGATTCCATAGGTGATAGAATTAGGTTGTGCAGGAAGCGTCTCGGCATTTCGCAGGCTGAACTTGCTGAAACAGTCGGATACGGAACGCGCTCAACCATTGCAAAAATTGAAGCGGGCAAAATTGACCCCTATCACAGTAAAATAGTTGCACTTGCCCATGCATTAAAAACCACGCCAGAGTATTTAATTGGGTGGACGACAGATGATTATAATTGGGACGATGACCCAGACAATCGGCTTGACGCTATTCCTGATGCGATTCTTAATGAATTGACGGAAAAACATCATGGTAACAGTCGCCTCGTGTGGGAGGATTGGCAGGCGATGGAGCGCGACGCGGCGCACGAGGCCGCAAAAGGCAAAGCCGTCCCTAAAGGGTTCATCCCGTTGCCTGATACAAAGTCCATTCCTGTGATTGGTAACATTGCCTGTGGCACTCCAATTCTGGCACAGGAAAACATAGAACGATATATAGGTGTATCCTCGCTATGGAAAGCCGACTTTGCTTTAGTATGCAAGGGTGATTCGATGTCCCCGACAATTCAGGACGGCGATTTGGTCTGCATCCGCTCTCAACCCAATGTTGAAAATGGGCAGATAGCAGCGGTACTGATTGACGATGAAGCAACACTCAAACACTTTTATCGGCATGATGACACTGTGATTTTACAGCCAGAAAATCCACGGTTTACGCCGATGACCTACACGAAAGAAGAAATAAATGATTTGCGCATCGAAGGTGTGGCTGTAGGCATCTGCCGGGGCTTGCCAGACTATGGCCCGGAGGGGATTTAACATGATGGCTTTTATTACATTGATTTTGACAATCGGTCTGTATATGCTTTTAGGATTTGCGGCGCTCATCATCGCATTTGTCATTGCGTTGCTGTGCGCTCTCGGCTATCACGCGCAAAAGAATAAGGTCAAGCAGACCCAGCCATCAAAGAGGGTCTGCCCAATGTGCAGCAGTCCTAAGGTGCGGTTTAAGCATGTAATGAACGGTACGACGTCGACAGGCGGCGCAACGACCGTCTCGGGCATTAGTCTCGCATCTGGTAGTACAAAGATTCATCGCCGTAACATCGCATACTGCGAGAATTGCGGATACAGCTTTGACTTTACCACGCAGGATGACCTCAATGCCCAATATAATAAACTGAACAGAAACGAGGGATGCGCCATTTTGGTGGCGGTCATTCTCGGCGTTATTCTTATAACAATTTGGTTTTACAGCCATTAAATGCAAATTTGAGGCTGTTTTCGTTAAATAAGGGGAGGTGACAGTTTGAGTTCAGTTGACAAAATCGCCGTTGTTTACGCGCGGTATTCGTCCCACGGTCAGACCGAGCAATCTATCGAGGGACAGATCGCCGCTGCACAGAAATATGCGGAGCAGCATGGCTACACGATTATCCATGTTTATGCTGATCGGGCAATGACCGGGCGCAATGATGACCGAGAAGAATTTCAAAGGATGTTGTCCGATACTGCAACGCACCAATTCGGGGTCATCCTGCTATGGAAGATTGACCGATTCGGGCGTAACCGTGAGGAGATAGCCTTTAACCGTTACCGCTGCAAAAAGAACGGGGTCAGGGTGGAGCGCGTCGCAGAGGACGTACCAGACGGCCCGGAGGGCGTTATTCTGGATTCCGTGCTTGAGGGTATGGCAGAATATTACTCGCTCCAACTGGCGCAGAATGTGCGCCGGGGCCAGCGCGAGAGTGCCAAGAAATCCCAAACCGTGGGCGGCTGCAAGATTATCGGGTACAATGTCGATCCCGACACAAAACGATATGAGGTTGACCCCAAAACCGCCCCGTTTGTGACAGAGGTTTTCAAGCGGTACGCCAACGGCGAAACCATCTCGGAGATCGTTGCATGGCTCAACGCGCAGGGGGTCAGAACGACGCGCGGCGGCGAGTTTACCGTCAACAGCCTGCACCGCCTACTGAAAAATGAAAAATACACCGGCGTTTATATTTTCCACGACATCCGCAATGAGGGTGGTATGCCAGCGCTGATTGACCGTGCCACATTTGATAAAGCACAGGAAATGCTCAAGGTCAACCGCCGCGCACCCGCGCGGGTATGGTCTAAAACCGAGTATCTGCTGACGGATAAACTATTCTGCGGGCATTGCGGCGCGATGATGGTAGGGGAAAGTGGTCACGGACGCAACGGCACAAAGCACAACTACTATACCTGCTGGAATCGGAAAAAGAAAAAGAGTTGTGACAAAAAACCGATTCGGCAAGATGTGATCGAGCCAATGGTGCTTAGGGCCATCGGCAAGTTACTGGGAAATCCGGCTACACTGGAAAACATCACCGATCAGGTGTGGGCTGCCTATGAGCGTAGCGATACTTCTGGCGATACCATCAAGGCCCTGGATAAGCAGATAACCGATGTGGATAGGGCGCTCTCCAATGTGATGAAAGCCATCGAAATGGGCATCATCAATGAAATGACCAAAGCCCGTATGGATGAACTGACAGACCAAAAGCAAGCCCTCAGCGCGGCCCGCGCAGAGGCGGGGCTGGCCGGGGGCTTTAAGCTCACACGAGATATGATTCTGTTCTTCCTGCAAGAGATGGCCGCACTGGATAGGGCAGACCGTGACAGCCAAAAGCGGCTGATAAAAACATTTGTCAACGCTATCTACCTATACGATGACCACTTTGACATCGCATTTAATTACACCGACAACGGCAAAATGGTCGTGCGGATGCAAGAAATCAACGATGCTGCAAGCGGTGAAGTGTTCGGACACTGTGCGCAAAGTCCTGCCAAAAGCCGCTTATCTCGTATGAGGTAAGCGGCTTTTTGTTTTTTGCTGCGTTGTAGGGGCCGCATATATGCGGCGCGCGGGTTGATGGGAGCGACCCGACCACGGGTGGCATCTGGAATGCTAAACAGGCGTTTACTTACGATGCGCCGAAAAAAGAGGATGTGGACTGATCCACATCCTCTGAAACAAAAACAAATCCGAAACAATGCTTCACAAAGAAGATTGAGTTCGGATTTGCACAATATGGTGGAGCTGACGGGAGTCGAACCCGTGTCCGAAAAGAAATCAGTTAGAGTATCTCCGGGCGCAGTGTGTTTATTAAATTTCCCTTGGTGCGGGCGAGCACACACGCACTACACCTTGGTAGCTTCATAAGTTCATGCCGGGCCGCAAAGCTTAAGCCCGTTCACGTTCAGTACCTAATCGACGCCCTGACCCCATGCGGTACTAACACGGGCAGGACGGCAGCGCCTAATTAGGCAGCTACGGCAACAGGATAATTGTTGTCAGTTAATTTAAGTTGGCGCTTTTATCGTGGGTCACCGCCACGGCCCGCTGCTCACGCCTCTCTCTCCCCGTCGAAACCATTACAGCCCCGTATATTCGGCAGGCAAGCCCACCGGGAAAGTGAAGTAGAAACAACTTATCGCTGCGTTTTGAGTGCGCGGTCAATGTCGCGCCTGGCGTCGCGCGCCGCAGCAGACGCACGCTTGTCATACAGCTTTTTGCCCTTGCACAGGCCCAGCTCCAGCTTGACGCGCCCCTTTTTAAAGTAAAGAGAGAGCGGCACCAGCGTGTAGCCCTGCAGCTTGATCTGCTGCCCCAGACGGCGGATCTCCGCCTTGTGTGCCAGCAAACGCCGCGGACGGCGCGGGTCCTTGTTGAAGATGTTGCCCTGCTCATAGGGGCTGATGTGGATGCCCTTGGCGATCAGCTCGCCGTCATCGATGTCTGCCCAGGAATCCTTCAGGTTGACCCCTCCGGCGCGCAGGCTCTTGACCTCGGTGCCTACCAGCTCGATGCCTGTTTCCAGTGCCTCGATGACAAAGTATTCGTGGCGCACCTCACGGTTGACGGCAATCATTTTTTTTCCACACTTGTCCTCTGCCATGGGGCACACCTCCTTTGCTTTTGTAGTAGGATATTAAGTATAGCGCACCTGCGCGGGAAAGTCAAGCATCCGCCGTCGGATTTATGCAGCGCTTTGCGCGGAAAAATGCAAAAATTATATTTTTTGCAAAACCCTGTTGACATTCTCCTTCATATCCGCTATAATAATAAAGCTGATTCGAGACAGCCCGGTTGACCGGGTGTAGCGCAGTTTGGTAGCGCGCTTGAATGGGGTTCAAGAGGCCGTGAGTTCGACTCTCGCCACTCGGACCAAAGATGGCTGTCAAGGTCAGCAGGAGCGTCAAATCCGAAAGGATTTGACGCTTTTTGTTTTTTACGGCTTCAATCGCGGCAGCGCCTGCTCCAAGCCGTTGGCGATGGAGCGCTTGCGGCGTATGTCCAGATGGCCGTAGATGTTTGCGGTCATCTTGATGTCCGAGTGGCCGAGCCACTCCTGCACGTCCTTCAGGCCGTAGCCCTCCGACAGAAGCATGCTGGCGCAGGTGTGGCGCAGGTCGTGAAAGCGGATGTGGGGCAGGTCGTACTTCTTCAGCAGCTTGTGGAAGGTGTGGCTTACGTAGTCAGGGGAGTAGGGATGCCCATCCTCCCAGGTGAACACATAGTCGTTGTCTATGTAATCCTTGCCGAAGTGGTTGCGGTAGTATTGCTCCTGCTGTAACAGAATTTTGAACAGCCTTACCGCATCGTCTGTCAGGGGAAAGCTGCGGAAGCTGGATGCGTTCTTCGTCTTGTTCTTCTCCACGACCTTCGTGACCCGGGCCACGGTGTGTCGTATGGTCAGCGTTTGCATCGCAAAGTTGATGCTGTCCCATTTTAGGCCCAGTACCTCGCTGCGGCGCAGGCCGTACAGCGCGGTGACGTAGATGATAGGGTAGAGCCGTTCGTTCTTGACGGCGGTCAGCAGGTCGCGCATCTGCGATTCCGTGTAGAACGTGCCGGTAAATTGCGCCGCGTGCGGCATGACGACCAAATCAGCTGGGTTTGTCTGAATCAGACCGTCCCTCTGCGCCAATTTGAGCGTCTGATTGAGCACGTTCTTGTGCTGACGCAAGCTGACCGCGGATAGGCCGCCGTGGCCGTCAGAGCGCCCGAATTTAGCCTTTACGTTGATGTAGGTCTGCAGCGTCTCGCCGTCAACATCGCACAGCCGGATTTGCAGATCATCGAAGTAGGGGAGGATGTGCGCTCGGGCCTGAACCTCGTAGCCCTGATAGGTGACCTCGTCCACACGATGCCGGACGTCCCCCAGCCAGCGGCGCACGGCGTCACTGAAAAGCATATCGGGCGGGGCAGCCTGCTCAGGTTTTTCGCAGAGCATGTCAAGCATGATCTGCCTAGCTTTTCCCTCGTTTCCCGTTACCGTCAGACCTGTGGAGACCCAGGTTTGATTTTTCTTGCCATCTGTCGTATGTGTGAGCACAACATAGTATTTGTCGTTTTTTACGCGCAAGCTGGCGGTCATGAGAAGGGCCTCCCAAAGCATTGTGGCATAAGACTGCACCTCCAAGATTCGACTGTCGGGATGGGGCGTTTTCCTCGTCCGCAAAACCAGTATACTACAATCGTTACGATTTCAAAAATGTACGAATGGAACCAATATGGCGGCACAGCAATGCCGTGAAAGCGAGCGCCTTCACGGCATAATCTGCTGCTATATTGGTTTTGCGTTTTTCTCCCTCTACAAATTCCAGACAGGCAACCCTTCCCGGCGCTGTGCCCTGCAAGGCAGCCTTTGGACCGGCCTTGCAGCATGTTGTCACGCTTTCTTGGCACGCTCCCCGGACAAATTCGGATTATCGCGCTGCTTCCCCAAAAGCGGTACGGCAGAGGACGCTATTCAGTTGTGGCGAGAGGAAGTATATCTCCCTCAATTACAATGGATAGCGTCGGAGTGTGGGAATGGGACGGGGAAAATAAAAAAATTGTGGTGAGCAAATGGGGCAGTGGTTCCACAAAATGTTTATTATTGAACGGATTGGATGATTTCGTTTTAAATAAAATATGCAGTTGCTTCGCTTCGCTAAGTGAAGGTGAAATAAGTATTCAGTGTGGGGCAGAATTGCAATCAATGATGAAGATGTGAATCTGTACTACATTGCAGAAGCTGCGATATCACGGATATCAGAAATGTGCTATGATGTGCTTTTTGACAAATCATTTCCTGTTACGATTGAAACGTAGGGGGATATATGCTACACTAAAATAATACTCAAAGACTTGCATTTATGTTTTCGCTGGGAAGGAAATGGCTTATGCATATTGACCAGTTGACCTTGAAAAACTTCCGGAACTTTGAGAGTGTAGATATTCCGCTGAATTCTAAAATGAATATTGTGATTGGCAATAACGGAAGCGGCAAAAGTTCTCTGCTCATGGGTGCATTAACTGCTGCTAGCGCCTTCTTTCTTGGAATTGACTACGCTTCTCCGCGTAGCATTAAAACGGATGATGTTCGGCATGTAGCACATGAAGTTAAAAAAGTATATCAACAGGTGGCAGTCTATCAGGTCGAAGTTTCCTGTGAGGGCGTCGTTAATGGGGTTACCTGCAAGTGGTCGCGCTCTTTGAGTGGTCCTAAGTCTAATACGACTTATGGTGGAGCATCCGATTTGCGAAATATTGCATCTTCCCTGCAAAAAAGCGCATCAAATGAATATTCGGAAGATGTACTTCCGCTTATTGCTTATTATGGTACTGGTCGATTATGGGCACAAAAGCAAGCAAAGAAAAAGGGTAAACAAAAGCTGAGGTCTCGTTTTGAAGGCTATCGAGATTGCATTGCTGAGCAGGCAACAGACAAACAGCTTCTGGAATGGTTCAGTGAGACCACACTTCTCGTTAGCCAAGAAGGGTCTATCCCGCAGATGACTGCGGTTCAGCAAGCATTGGAACGGTGCTTTGCGGATTTGATTGATCATGATGAAACACAGAGGGTAAAGGTTGAATATCGCCAGCGCTATAGGACGATTGTTGTCGAATACACGAATCGTTCTGGTGAACACGAACTTCATCCCATGTACGAGATGAGTGATGGCTATCGCTCAGTTCTAAGCATGGTGGCAGATATTGCGCACAGAATGGCGGTTTTAAATCCGCAACTTGGAGATGCAATCCTTGAAACGCCGGGTATTATAGTAATCGATGAAGTGGAATTGCACTTGCATCCAGGGTGGCGAAAGCGAATTTTGAAGGATCTGACGTCAGTTTTCCCGAATATTCAATTTATTGTATCAACGTACTCTCCTGAAGTCATCACATCGTACAAAGAAGCTAATTTGATCTTACTAAAGCATGAAGGCAGTGCCACGCAGATTGAGTCAGCGTATGGGAAAGATGTAAATACTGTTTTTCGGAGTATTCTGCTAGTAAGGGATCGTCCGACAGAAATCGAAGAATAGATTATCAGATGAATGATAAGGCAAAGCTGGAGTATGATCTGTTGCAGGATATTCTAAATCTATGTAGTGTTTATTATTAAAGGCGGAAGGCTATGAGTGAACGAATTACAGTAGCTAACTTAGATAAGTCATCAAAGGGAACAAAGGTATTGAGAAAAAAATGAAATATTGCTGAGTATTTCGGCCCGAAGCTGGCAGAAGTAGAAAACTTAGAGAAAAAGAAAGTATTCGAAGAAAACATAACAATATCGCCGTAAAGCAAGAAGATACTAAAGCTTAAACAAAAATCTTGATTAAAATTGAATGATGAGGTATACTAAGCTTGGAGGTGTTTCAGATGAAGTTACTGCGTGTCAAGGCAAGTCACTTTAAGAATTGCCAGGATGATACGGTTATTGATTTGGTCGCTAAGTCGAAGAAGACGACTGAAGACAAGGAGTATGAGCTCCAGGAAATTACTGAAGGCTTGTATGTGTATAGCATTGGAGCGTTTGTCGGAAAAAATGCTTCCGGTAAAACAACTGCTCTGGAACTGTTGGACTGTTGCTATGATATTCTTGGCAAATTTAGCTTAGAGAATAAGCACTATTCCTATGAGGGTATCAAGCTGGAAATCATCTTTTTTCATGAGGGATATATTTACAAATATACGACAGAATTGAAAGCTGATCCGACTTTGGCAAATCGGGCAACATTTTCTAATCAGCATATTTACAAGAAAAAGTATTATAAAACTAAACTGAGTTCATTGTATACAGAGGATTTTGTTGAGCAAAAAGATCTGGGAGAGTTACCGGAAGATACGGCAAGCACTTTTTTTGTCTTAAAGAAAAAACAGGTATCAGCGATTTTCTTCGGTAGCGACGGTATGGGAGCAGACACATACCAAATGGCATTCCGATTGCTCAAAACGTATCATATACCAGATGAAATGCTTTCTGCGATTATCTGTATTTTCGATAGTAATATTCAAGGTATTCAGATGCTTGACGAGCATAACTATCGTGTCACTATCTGCAATCAGGAAAAGTTTCTATCGGACAAAGAACTCCTATATATGTTGTCCAGCGGAACGACAAAAGGCATTATCCTTTACACATTGGTTGTAGCTTCTCTCCAACAGGGTTTTGACTTGCTTATCGATGAGGCAGAGGCGCATTTTCATAAGACACTTGTCGAAAATATGTTGAGTCTGTATATGGATAAAAAAGTGAACAGGCACGGGGCAACACTGCTGTTTTCGACACATTATTGTGAAGTTTTGGATTTGTTCAACCGACAGGATAATATCTGGGTGTGCCAGTCAAGCGCTAAGATCGCTATTAAGAACATGTATGAGTCTTTTGAGGTGAGATCCGGTTTGCTTAAAAGCAAGCGTTTTTATAATAACGCTTTCCAAACGGCAGTAAACTATGATGAACTCATGAATCTGAAAAGGAAGTTGATGAAATGAAGTTGTTGATCATGTGCGAGGGACCTAACGAGCTCAAAATCATCAACATCCTGCTGGAAAATCAAAAGCTGAAATTTTCATCAGATGATTTGCTGGGATTGGTCCCGTATCATGCGCGTCAAATAAAGTCCTCTGCAGCAGTTAAGGCAGCATTGAACTTGTATCCAGATGAGGTACATGTACTGCGTATTGGTGATGGCCAAAATGAGAAACTGGAGATACCATCTGCATACAAAGATAAAATAACGCTGGTTGAAAAGTATTGTACAAAGCCCGAGTTGGAAATGCTGCTCATTATATCTGAAAATTTAGCAGCAGAGTACGAGAAAGTGAAATCCAAAACAAAGCCGAAGACTTTTGCAAAAGCGAATATTCGATGTGGAAGAAGACGATACGATAATAGTACAGCATTCTATGAAGAGTACTTTGGACCGGATTGCGAAAAGTTGGTTAATGCTATAAAAGCTTATAGGCACCACAATGGTTCCCACACGAAAGATGAACACTACTTAGCGGAGCTTTTAAAGTGAACATTCCTGTAATCTGTAAAAATTGCGAATTGAAATAGAAAGAACCTCTCAGTAAGTTAAGGCTATATCCTAGCAGATGATAATAGCCACAGCGAACAAGAGGTTTCAAAAGAATTATTATACTCAAATCACATGCAGAGTCGATAGATTCTGAGCTGTTATCACCTTCGGGATTCCGTGAAGACTTGCTTGAAGCGGGACTTGTAGGAGGAAGATGTCATGAAAGTGGAAACTGATGTAGAAGTAACTGAAACTGTCTGCCATGAAGACAAAATTGCACATCTCCAAATGATACAAGGTGTCATTGACCGAATGTCAACATCTGCGGCGATATATAAAGGATTTGCGGCAACCATTGTGACGGGAATTGCGGCGATTTCATTTACAGAAGTAAGTGCATGGATACTATTGATTGCATTTTTTCCAGTAGGATGTTTTCTAGTAATGGATACATATTACCTCAAATTGGAAAAGCAGTATAGGATTCTGTACGAAAAGTACGGAATGAAAAAATCGCTCCGGATTTGTCTTTGGATTCAAGATGCTCAAAAGCAGAGCTTTATGATGCAAACGCAACTTGGCTTAAATGCTTGCAATCTCCAAGCATCTGGATGTTCTATGCTCCAATTATTATTATCGGGGTGATAATTGTATCGTTGAAATTTGCGGGGGTTATATAATATGGCAAAGAGACAAGTCTTTTTTAGTTTTCATTATGCTAACCCAACACTGACTGCCAAACGGGAATACTACGGCATTGGCGAAGTGATGATTGCCTTTGGAATCAAGTTTTCGATTGACAGCGGATGCCGTGGCGATGTCCTGTTTGAAGCCAAGACACCGGAACTTGCCAGACACTATGAGAAAGATTTCCACGCCCGCCAGGTGGCGACGCTGAACAGCGGCGGCCCGCAGCGATATATGCTGGCCGATGAAAACGCATGGAATCTCTTTGAAAAATTTCTTGCAGAGGAGGAACCGTAATGGAAAAGATGCTGGATGAACGCTATAAAATCGATGAACTGGCCGATGCGGCAGGTGGATATTTTGCGATGCCGTCGGCGGACGAGCTTGCCTACACCGAACTTCTGTTTGACGTCTGCGACCAATTTGGAATCCATTACTATTCTGCCGATAAGAAAGCGCGCGCATTTGTTGAAGAAGTGACACGCGTGACGTGGGCAAAGCAACAAGAAGAAAAGACCGGGGTACAACAGAGTATCCGCCCTGCATTTACCGCGTAAAAGAGAATATGTATATGCCAGCCGGAAGGAATTTACTTCCGGCTGGTTTCTTTTTAGAGGCGTACTATAATGGAATATTGCTAGTATTTTATCGCGTGCAATAGTATCTTTCCATGCACAGGAAGTCAAGTGAGTTGACTGAAAAGTAAAGTCCTCACCTTGCCGAAGGGACAGTTTGTTTTAAGATATTTATGGAGTTGAAGTCAAAAGGTTGATTTCCAAAGTAAAAGACAAGAAAGGAGGAAGGTGAAAAATGGCGCAAATTCGTGATATTAGCAAGCGCACAGCCCTTTATGAAAGACTGTCGAAAGACGATGAACAGCAGGGCGAATCAAACTCGATATTGAACCAAAAGCAGTATCTCGAAGAATACGCCCATAAAAATGGATTTGTAAATATCCAGCACTTCACTGATGATGGGTATACAGGGCGAAATTTCAATCGTCCGGGATTCCAAGAAATGCTTGCGGAAATAGAAAACGGAAAAATCGGAACCGTCATCGTAAAGGACATGAGCCGCTTCGGAAGAAACTATTTGCAAGTTGGTTTCTATACGGAGATGATGTTTCCTCAAAAGCAAGTCCGCTTTATTGCAATCAATAACAGCGTGGATAGTGACAAGCCACAGGATAATGACTTCACTCCGTTCCTCAATATCATGAATGAGTGGTATGCTAAAGACACCAGCAATAAGATTAAATCTATTTTTCTGTCTCGTATGAACGATGGAAAACGTTGCTCAGGCAGTATTCCCTACGGGTATAATCGTCTACCGGGAGACAAGCAGACTTTGGTTGTTGATCCAGTTGCATCAAAAGTCGTAAAACACATTTTTGCGCTTGCAGCAGATGGCTATAATCCTCCGACAATTGCCAAGAAATTGACGGAAGAAGAAGTACTTATACCATCGGCATATACACTACAATATCACCCAGAACAGTGCAACAGGAAATCTGAATGGGGGTGCACAAGATGGAATCCGACTACCGTAAGAGAAATCCTTGAACGTCAAGAATATCTCGGTCATACGGTTTTAAGGAAAACGATTGGGACAAATTTCAAGACAGATGCGCGGAGATCTTCTACCGATGAAGAAAAGTTGATCTTTAAGGATACGCATGAGCCAATTATCGAGGAGCCTGTATGGACACGCGTTCAAAAGGAATTGAAATGTCATAAGTATTCCCCTGATAGAGGTAAATATCAATTAACATGTCGATTACCAGGACTTGTGTATTGCGCTGATTGTGGCAGGGTAATGGGATATAACATCCGGCATAACGTTAATAGTGACTGCTATTTCTACCGTTGCAGCACGTATTCTGGTTATCAAACAACGCAACATCGAGCCTGCACAGCACACATTATCAGCGATGACGTGCTCTGTGAGCTTGTACTACATTCTATCCAACGAATGGCAAAACACATTATTGCTGACGAAAAAGCATTTGCAATGGAGCTTCGTAAGCGTTGGCAGGAGCAAGTCGCTAGTAAACCTCAAGAGCAAAAAGAAGAGCTTTCGAGAGCGAAACGGAGACTTGAAGAACTAGATCGGCTGATTGGCGGATTGTATGAGAACTATATGACAGGAACGCTACCGGAAAAGCAGTATCGGTCACTTATGAAACGGTATTCTGACGAACAGGCGGAGTTGGATAAGCGTACTGTTGAGCTTTCAGAACTATTGCAAGCTAAACCTGCTTCGGCAAACGATATTGAACATTTTATCAAAATAATCAAGAAGTACAAAGAGCCGACATCATTAACCGCAGATATGGCTCGTGAGCTGATTGATAAAATTGTCATTCATGAAACTGTTGGTCGAAAGAAAGATAGGCAGCAACAGGTAGATATATACTATAACTTCATTGGACAATTCGATTTTGCTCCTACAGAAGAAGAAATAAGGGAAGCAAAGATTAAGGCTGAACAGGAGCTTGCAGAGAAAGAGCGTTTGAAGAAAGAGCGTGCCAAGAAAAGTAATGAGGCATTCCAAAAGCGGGCAATGGCTGCGCGATGGGCTGCAAATGATGGGCACAAATTTCCTAAAAGAGTATGTGAATACTGCGGCAAAGAATTTTATCCCAACGGGTCAAGGCAAAAATATTGTGGAGCGGATTGCTTAGAAGCCCACGGAAAGGCGGAGGCGGAGAAGCGGCGAAACCAGAAAAAGGAACGCAGATACCCTCAAAGGAACTGTAAGATTTGCGGAAAAGCTTTCTGGCCGTCTCATAGTCAAGAAATCCTGTGTTCAAAAGAATGCAAAATCATTAACTACAATCGAAACCATTTAGCATATTACCATCGTAAGCAGTCTGAAAAGAAAGCCAAAAGTAAAGAATAAATGTGGGGGTCATTGCAATGAAGCAGTTTACAGGTTGGAAAGCAGAAAAAAATGATAGGCAATGTACAGGCCATAGCGGGAACAGTATGTGGCGACAACGGCGCCTACAGTATATTCGCAGAAATAGGAAACGGCTTTATGATGAGCTGCAAACTTCTGATCGACTAAATGAACATCTTGATGAAGTCGATAGGCAGGCGGACGTATTCTTTTCCCAACTTGTAAAGCAACTTGCCGAGCAGCAAGGCATAACGGAAGCGCTGAAAGCCGAAAATCAGTTGCTTTGGGTGCAGCAGATGAACAATGTGCAGAATGTGGCTGCCGAGATTGTGCTGAATGAGCTAATCTACTGCTGAAAGAATGGTTGGGGTATCTATGTTTTCTCGTTTAAGAAGCAACATCGTTGTACTGTGGATTGTACGCCTACTTGCGTTGCCAATGATTGCGCTGCTGTATGCGGCAGGATTTGTACTTAATCTTCTGTATGGAATCTGCGGCAGCATTGGTATGATTCTTGCTGGGCTGGGCGGCTTTGCTGCTTTCCTCGCGCTGCTGGATGGCAGCTATGCACAGGCGGCAGCTTCGGCGCTTGTGGCGTTGCTGTTATGCCCATTTGCAGCACCGATGCTGCTATCACTGGCAGGAAGTGCCTTGATTGTCGCTGCATCAGCGTTATTTGCTTGGCTATTCTGAAAACAGAATATGACGATAAACCGCTGTCGGCTGCACAGCGGTTTTTCTTTTTCGGCAAGTATTCAAGAAGTCATTAAGTCGTGAGTATAATCGAAGTGGTAGAAAAGTTACCTATTATATCGGTTGTAACTTTTTTTATGAACTCTATTGACAAGAAAACTTGGTATGTGTATAATTAAAATATGCAAAGAAAACTTGGTATGGAGGCGTTTTGATGAAAAAGGACGAAATCTTAAATGCAAGCAGAAAAGAACATCGCAATAAGGACTTGGCTGAAATGGAAGTGGTATATCAAGCCGGAAGTCACGCAAGCAGAGTTGGTGCTTTAGTGTGTTGTTTGC